>Ga0304728_1000024_pt1 | contig 127551 bp, 144 predicted proteins | sample C_130625_MF_Meta_FD_190476 | JGI IMG/M metagenome (GOLD analysis project Ga0304728, IMG submission 190476) | Freshwater microbial communities from Lake Croche, Canada to study carbon cycling - C_130625_MF_MetaG (v2) (version 2) | ecosystem: Environmental > Aquatic > Freshwater > Lake | place... | reverse complement strand
CTACAAAATCTTCCAACCATCGGCACGGTATGGGTTCTAGGCTGGACTTTTGGTCCAGACATTGAACGCTATATCGAACGCCGCAGTGCTAAGCGTGACTAAGCGCAAGTCGCTTTTTGAACGCGGCTACCGTAAAGCCAAGGAAGGAATGTTCGCAGCGACCGAACTAGCAAATCGCGAAGGCTTTCTTGGCTTTATTGGTAGGGCAGCTTACCTAACGATTTGGGCAGTGATGCTCGTAATCATCTGCACCATCTGGCTGCTCACACTGGGCGGCAAATTAATCAAACAAGAAGAACAAACAACAAGGAGTCAAAATGACTGAAATCAAAACCACTGAACCTGCGGCTAAAATCAAAAAGGTTCCAGTAAAAAATCGCACCAGAGTTGAAACAGTTCCACGCCTAGCGCCAGGAATCGAAATTCCTGCGGGCTATGTTCCAGCGTACTACCGCAAGCGTCACGGCCTATTGGTCCTTCGAACAACTGAAACAAAAGACTATTTAGTCTTCAGCATCAAGACCGGTGAGTTCGTTTCGGTTCGCAACACGCGAGAGGCTTCGGACCTAATGGCAGCAATCGCAAAGGGCCTAAAGAGCCTTTCTACCGCGGCTTAGTGATAAAGTAGTCTAATCCTGAGGTCGATAATCAGGATTAGGGAGACCGGACAATAAACAGCTAAGTACTAACGCAAGGAAAGGTAGGCTGCTAAATGAAATGGTTAATAACAACAGCGCTCGTATCGGTAGTTGTTTTTGGAGGAAACTATCCAGAGACGCCAGCAGGAGCGGATACCGTAACACCTAAAAATGTTAAGGTAGTTGCAACTACAATCGAAAAGCCAATGCACTTCGAAGGAATCAAACTGGGAAAAACTTTCCAGCCGATGACTTTCTTAGAAGCTGAAGCTCACAGGAAGCAAACGCTTCTGGAGAGACTTGCGGTTGCGCAGGCTAAACGAGTGCAAAACACATTGGACATGCGGAAGACAATCAAAACCCTTAGGAAAACTGCAAATCATACTTGGTATGTTTACAGCGGTGTTAGTCCTCAGGGTTGGGATTGTTCTGGGCTTGTGTACTGGACGTATCAGCAATTAGGTATCACGCTGAAACATTCAGCTACGGTGCAATCGCACACAGGAACACGAACCGCAAATCCAGAACCCGGAGACATCGTAGCGTTTCACTACCGAAAGAGTTATTACTCGTTCCACAGTGGAATCTATTTAGGCAACGGGATGATGATTCATTCATACAGAAAAGGTATGTTGACCGTCATTCAATCTGTTGCGGATGTTTCCCAGGAAAACGGAAATGCCACGGTTACATACAACCGGATTATCGACCAGGACCCGTCACTTCCGTAGACAAAGTCGAGTGCCGTCAGCTGCGAAAGTAGTTGGCGGCATTCTTCTTTACGCGGCGCAGAAACTTTTTCATAAATCTTTTGGAAATGTGTACTTTTGCTTCAGCAATGTGCTATAATAGTATTACCAGGAAAATCTGGCAAACGACAAAAGGAGTTCACATGAACCTAACAGTAAAAGACATTGCAACAGTAGTAGTTACCAGCACAAACATTCACACCGGTGCGGAAGTAAAACCAGTTTACGAAGCTTACGGCTACGAAAGGTTCCAAGGGTTCGTAACTTGGCACCAGGAAAACGCCCGTCCAGACTGGATTACAAAGGTAGAAGGCTTCGGCTACGACTGGAAAGCAGAAGGTGGAACAAAGTCTTACCTTCTAGCTAGCGAGTTCATTGGGGTAAAAGTTCCAGCTCTAATCTAGTTGCATACAAAACCTCCAGAGGCGAGATAGTATTTTTCTATCAAACCTCTGGAGGAAATGCAATGACACCGAAGCTAAAGGCGCGAGAACTCGTGTTGACCGTTCTCAATGTAGAAAACTCTCAAGGTTGGAACATCAGAGGATTCACGACTCTTCAGCTCAAAGAACTCTATGATGCGATTGAACTGGCGGACTTTGGACGCGGCTCTAAAGAACTGAACAAGATACGGATACGAGTAATGGGAGAATTACTGATTCGCGGTGAACTTCAGAATACTTAGAATGTTACCGAAATCTTATAAAAATCTTCCACAAATAGTGTACATTTGCTTCATTACACTGTATAATAATTATGTGGTAAAAACCACAAACGACGAAAGGACACACGATGGCAGGAAAATTCTTCATCGAAACAATTACAAAGCTTGGAAAGTGCGACGAGGCTGAGGCAAAAATCATTCTCGAAGTAATTGACAAAGAGGCGCTAGTTTCTAGTTGGTCGAACGGAACCAACAAAGACTTCCGCGAGGCAATAAAGTACGCGAGAATGTACATCAACAACGGTTATAGCTGGGAATAGGAGAAACTATGTACGATTACGAAGACGAAAAAGAATACGTCAAAGAAATCTTCTGGGAGTCCAAAGGACTCGGAGGATACGACAGACCTGCGGTAAAGGAAATCACTCTGACAGGAAAAGAAATCGCCTGTCCAAAGTGCGGTCGTGTTAGAGACGAAGCAATCATCGAGCAACACCTACCTAAGTGTGGTGGCTAATGTCTGATAACTATCCAGAAGGCTCGATGCGAGGTTCAGGAATCTACTCACAGGAAGTAGGTTACGATGAGTTCGAGTGCGAGAACGAAGAATGCGGCAAGACAAATCCAGCAGGAGAAACAGCGACCGATGACTGGGGAAACTACGCAATCGAGTGCGAGTTCTGCGGTTCGACTTACCGAGAGAGTTCTCTATCAGACGACCGAGACGATTACGAAGCGGACCGAGACGACGATCGGTATGATGACTAATGAGTGACCTAAAGAACTTACAAATCCTAAACGCAGACTTTCACCGAAACGGAGTTGGAGGCGCGCCGTTCAAAGTTGCGCTAGTCGACGACCCGAACGATGGCGATGTTAAACTCGTCATCATGTTTGAGGAACGTTACCACACAGCCGTTCTTTCTCTTGATAAGTTGATACAGAATGAAGACATTGCTTTCGGCTCAAACTCCTATCGCGGTGACAGATTCGACGATGAACTTCGACCTGAACTTTGGCAAGGCGAAGAGGGAGAGTAAAAATGGAACCAGTATTTATAATAGTTTTAGGATTAGTAGTTCTGATTGCCGTCGTAATTGCGGCATTTATAGTAGTTACTCTTTTAGAGGCCGCTTTTAGTAACTTCAATGAACTTGAGTACTATGATGATACTGAACCTTACTTTGATGAAGAACACCACGTCCGTCCATTACTGGGCGTCGTCCACCCTAAGGAGAAAAAATGAGATTACTACTTGCCCGTCTACGCGAACTAATTTGGCCTGCGGTCCTAGCTGCGGTCTTCGCCGTGGCTTCTATCTTGGTTGGAATCTTCCTGCCTAACGCTATTTCTGCCGCCGTCTCTTTTGGCTTAGCGGCCGTGACTATGGCTTTGCTAGCAAACCGCGCGTAAAAAGAAATCCAAAAAAGTTATAAAAAATGTGCAAATGAAGTGTACATTCTGCAGAAAACACTGTATAATAGATACATGAGGTAAACGAAAACCCTCAAGAATGAAGGCAAAAATGACGATTACAACTTTCTTTGAAGCTTCACCAAAACAGATTCAATTTATCCAAGACCTAATCGAGAAGAAGAACCTTACCGAGACGGCAAACGCAAAAACCGTTCTAGCAAAGATTGCGGACAAGCAGCTTGACAAGAAGGAAGCTTCTAAGCTTATCGACGAACTTATCGTTGCAAAGCCACTAGTAACTTCAGTAACTTCAACTGCAACTCCATCTCCAGTTGGCAAGATGCAAATCCTTCTAGCTGAAGTTCCAAAAGCTAAGTACGCGGTTCCGATGGACGAAATCGACCTAGCAATCGACGAGAAGGTAAACGGAGACATCTTGTTTATCGAAGTTCGTGAATACATGAACGTTCTTTACATGCGTCGACTACACGGAGCTCCTGGAAACTTCAACCGCTCGAAGCTTAGCTTCAAGGACACCGAATTGGTAATCAACTTGGTGAAGAAAGACCCTCTAAAGTACACTCAGCTTTTTGGTGAAGTTCACAAATGCTGTGGCAAGTGCGGTGCGGAGTTGACTGACCAAATCAGCCGAGACCTAAAGCTCGGTCCAAGATGCCGCAAAGAGTTTGGATTCAAAATGTAGTTGTGAAAGCAACTTCGGAAGGCGGGGGAAAATCTCCTCCGCTTTCCAGTTTCACAAATGACAAATGACAAAAATAGAAAAGGAGTGATGCCTTATGTGGATATTCACTGAAACAGGATTCATTAGCGCGGTTGCACATCGCGAAGACCAAAGATTCATGATGGTTCGAGCGCGAGACAAGCAATCTCTAGAAGAGTTAGCGCTCATGTCTCAAACCGAAATCGAGTACTCACCAAATGCTGACTACTCTTGGAGAACAGTAGTTCACAAGCAAGACCTTTACGGATTCATGGAGAACGCAATCTCCGTTGCGGATTACGACAACTTCAAAAACAGAGTCACAAAAACCAGAGGTCGTAGATTCGTAGACGCACTTCATCAGGTCTGGGAAATCATGCACATGGTTGAAGACGAGGCAGCGAAAAAACGTTGGGCTAGAGAAAGTTTCCTCGAAGAGCTTGCGGATGAGTACGAACCGAAGCATTAGGCGAATACTAGCGTTCTTTATTGGTATTTGCCTGCTAAATCCACCGCCTTTGCCGACGGAAAACCTGAAGCCTGAACTTATTGCAAAACCTATGCGAGTAGTTCAAGCTCCAGGCCCGTTGAAGGTTGCAAAGCCAAAATCAGTAAAGACTCTTACATCGTTGATAAAACCTACACCGATGAAATGGTACACGAGCAAAAAGATGCTAACGGACCGTGAGCTATCGTATTTGCTGTATGAAGTTGGGTTCAGAGGAAAAGAACACCGCCTCGCTTGGATAGTTGCAAAAGGTGAATCAACTGGAAGACCGAAGTCCTTAAATAGTTCAGGTTGTTACGGCCTCTTCCAAATCAACATGTCCGGAGAAATGAAATCCGATAGGTTGAAGAAATACAAACTAAAATCAGTAAGAGACTTGTTTAACCCTGTAACAAACAGCAAGATTGCCTTTATGATGTCCAGGAAGGGAACCAACTGGTCCGCTTGGACCGTGAATCCCTATAAGCGGTCATCGTACAATTACCCTGGAATCGTAACTCACCAACCAAAGCAGAAAGTAAGATAATCACCATGAGTGAAGAAAACCTAGAACCAGAAAAAATCGTTGCGGAACCCGTAATCGAAGAAGTCAAAGAAGTCGAAGAAGTCAAAGAAGTTCAAGAACCAATCGAACCTCCTGAACCTCCAAAACCGGCGCCTGCAAAACCAGCCCTTGTGAAGCAGGAACAGAAATACGCAACCCCCGTCTCAGTAACGACTGCGGACATTGAAGAACTGGCACCAACTCCTGCGGGTCCCGCGGTTGTAGGTTACGGACTTGTTGACGAAGTCTACCTAGACAAAATCGTTTACAAAAACCTTTACGCTCGTAAGAGCCTAAGCGTTCATCACATGCAACGACGCCTAGCAGAACTAGGTTACGTGGAAGCGGCCGCCGATAAAGATGGATACTACGGCGACATGACCAAATCAGCTGTTGCAAAGTTCCAAGCCGAGAACAATCTAAATGGTGATGGAACGGTAGACGCAGAAACCTTTACGCTTCTCTTCACCGGAGACATCAACGTAAGAGCAATCGTTTAGTCTAACAAAAAGAAAGCGCCTGCAGGATTGCGGGCGTTTATCTTTTCCCTGATACGCGGCCTAGTGTAGGATGACAATGAGACGAAATAGAAACAGGAGTTCAGATGGCTAAAAGCATAATGGAGCAATTAGCCCTTTTACCTGAAGAAGAGAGAAACATTCTTCTTTCTGGAATGGACCCGGAATCTCTGCTTTGGGATTGGTCTGTCTGGGGCCGTCCAGAGCAGCAAGCACCTCTCGGTGACTGGAACGTTTGGCTAGTACTCGCAGGCCGTGGGTTTGGAAAAACCAGGCTCGCATCTGAATGGGTTCGAGAGGAAGCAAAGTACACAACCACCGGTCAAAGGCGTTTTGCGTTGGTCGCTCGTACCGCGGCCGACGTTCGTGACGTTATCGTCGAGGGTGAATCAGGAATCTTGAACGTTACTCCGCCGTCCGAAAGACCTCATTACGAACCGTCTAAGCGGCGTTTGACATGGCCAAATGGAAATACTGCAACACTATTCACCGCCGATGAACCAGACTCTCTACGTGGTCCACAATTCACTCACGCTTGGGGAGATGAGATTGCGGCTTGGAGACAAACTCCTGATGCTGCGGGAATGACAGCTTGGGACAACTTGCGAGTAGGTACTCGTCTCGGCTCTCATCCAAAACTATTGGTAACTACAACGCCTAAGCGCGTGCCAATTCTGTATTCTCTTCTCAAAGAATCTGAAAAAGGCGACATTGTAAAAGTTACTCGCGGCTCGACGCTCGACAACTCTGGAAATCTTTCTAGCGCTTACTTGGATACTATGCTAGGAATCTATGATGGAACAGTTTTAGCTAGACAAGAACTTTACGGTGAAATGTTGAGCGACGTTGACGGCGCAATGTGGACCGAAGAAATTATTGAGGCATCTAGGCAAATGGCGTATCCCCCGCACACACCTTTGCGCCTAATCGGTGTCGACCCCTCGGTTGCTGAAAATCCAAAAGACGAGTGCGGAATCGTTGTAGTTTCTTCCACGGCCGAAGGCGACTTGTACAAGCGTCAAGCATGGGTCTTAGAAGATGCATCCATACACGGGTCTCCGACTGTTTGGGCGCAAAAGGTTGTGGACATGGCAAGGAAATGGGGATGTCCGGTTGTCGCCGAAGTAAATCAGGGAGGCGCGTTGGTGAAGAATGCAATTCACCAAATCGACCCTTCTGTTACGGTCCTCGAAGTTCATTCGAAGTACGGAAAAGCGTTACGCGCAGAACCAATTACGCTCGCGTATCAGCAAGGTCGCGTACATCACATCGGCTATCACGTGAACTTAGAATCGCAAATGTATTCTTGGATTCCAGGCGAAGGAAAATCTCCTGACCGAATCGATGCTCTCGTTCACGCATTGACCGCGCTTCTCATCAAACCTCCTGCGGGATTCTCTGGAGGAAAAATTACGGCAAAATCTCCTAGTCATCGTCGAGTCGACTTAGGTCGAGGAGGCGGAAATAAAAACGGTGGTGGAGGAATCTTCCGAACCCGTTAAAAAAGAAAACCTCCCCTTTCGAGGAGGCTTTCTTTGCGGTGACTACTTGTTTACTTCAAGAGTGCAAGGATAAACTTTCACGTCTCTTGACCAAATCCAAGGGTCGTCGTAACCAGCATCTTCACCTAGGTCTTCGTTGAAGTTTGCTTCTGCGGTTGCTAAGTCAGTTTCTTCATAGTAGACATCGCTGAATTTTCTTGCCTTCTGCAAGTCGCTGCAACCTACGCGGTGACAAGCGTCCTGTCCAGATAGCTCGCGGATTACTGCTACGGCTTTTGAGTTTGCTTTTACGTTTACGTCCATGTGAATCTCCTTCGTCGTTTTATCAAGTTTTCTTGATAGTTCAATTATACAGCAAAAACTGAAGCAAATACACCATTTCGCTAAAATTATTTATAACGGTTCTGTTACCGAAAAATCTCTTTCCGGATAAAAAGAAATCGCCCGCTTTCGCAGGCGAAATCCTTTTGCGGTCGACTTTAAACTTCGCCGGCTCGCTTCGCGAAGAACTCGTATTCTTCCTTCGAACTTAGAAACCTCTTTACACATTCGTTTCCGAGTCTTTTTATTTGGGTGTCTGCTTGCTCGTTTTCGAATGGAACTAGAGAATCAGTTTTCCAATTCCAGCGAACTAACCAACCTGCGGTCTCGTCCATCGCCTTCGCGCAATGTTCGCACCAAGTTTCAAAGTTGTTTTTGTAGTTTCTTTTCATGTTCATTTCGTACTGATTGTGCGCACCAAAACCGTGGCATTTAATTTCGTTTTCAGTCATCGTAATCTCCTTCGTCGTTTTCAAGCGCGTGCTTGATAATTCGATTATAGCGGGTAATTGAAGCAAAGTACACTACATTCGCAAATCTTTTTCAAAATCTTTTTGAATCTTTTTTCGCGGTGAAGTTCACGAGTTTTTGCTTGCGGACTCGAATCTCCATCGCGCATCATCTCGCCGTCTGAAGGCGCGTAGACGCGGCGAAGATTGAAGCGAAAGTTTGCATCCATTCGGACAAAAGAAAATCGCCCACGTTTCCGTGAGCGACTTTCGTGAGATTACTTACACCGCGTAAGCAACCACGTAACCAGTTGAAACCTTGTCCCACATTTTCTGCTTCGCGGTCCAAATTGCTGCGTTCTCGTTTGCGGCGATGATTACTGAACTCTGACGTGAAGTCTTTTCTGCCATTCCCCAACTGAAAGTAACCTTGTTACCTTCAACAAGAATTTCGTAAACCTTCTTCTTACCGTTTGCTCCGCGGTTGCCGTCTGATTCTTTTAGAAGTGCCCATTTTTGTGTATTCATAATTGTCTCTTTTCGTTTCGTCGTTTTCAAGCATTTGCTTGATGTAATGACTCTATCACGAAACTGAAGCGTTTTTGCCAATTTCGCGCAATGTTACCATTTTGTTATAAAGAATTTTTTCTAGTCTTTTTGCGGCTTTTTGATTGCGGACTCAAGTCGAGTCAACGCGGTCTCGTTCGAGAGGTCGATTCGGTGCGGTAGATGAGTTCGATGAGTTCGATGAATTCTTCGATTAACTTTTTTTCTTCGAGACGCGAACCGATCTTTTTTCTTCTTCTTGCGGACACGAGCTCGAGAGGCTTCGTCAAGTTTGCGGACTAAAAAAATTCTTTACGTTTGCGGACAAAAAAATTCTTCGAGTTTGCGGACAAAAAGAAATTGCCCACTCTTTCGAGTGAGCAAAATCTTTTGCGGTTACTAACTAACCCAAATTGCGTTGAAGTCTGAACTCTCGTTTGCGTTGGTAAGAATGTCACCGAAACCAAGACCAGTTTTGACACATTCAACTCTGATTCCCTTTTTGAAGAGTTTTCCAAATCGACGGATTCTGACTTCAGTTTCAACAACACGATACTTCATTCCATGCAACCAGACGATGTCGTTGATGTCGACGTTTCCCATTGACCACAATGCAACTGCGCGTGAGTTCAAGTTAGGGTTTGAGTTGTAAAAGACGTTGTCTTTGATGTTTTCGCTTGTGTTCATTTTTTTCTCTTTTCATTTCGTCGTTTTATCAAGTTTTCTTGATGTAATGACTCTATCACAAAACTGAAGCAAAATGTACAATTTCGCTCAATGTTACCAATTCGTTATAATTCTTTTTTTTCGAGTCTTTTAGTCTCAGATTCTTTGACAAATCTTTAGTCAACACTTTTCATAGTTTCATGACCTTTCATGGACGCGACAAAAACGAGACTTCATAGAAGAGACTATGACTAGACTAGACTAGACTAGACGAGACTTTTTTCTCTGTCAGAATTCCATCAAACTTTTTCTTCGCGATGTCTCGCGCTCTTAGTTTTCGTTTCGCATCTCGTAACTAGAAATCATGTTTTCCGGAAATTCGCACAAAAAAATCTCTTTAGTCCTTTTTTCTCCCGAAACGTTTCCGTCGCGGTCCCAATACACCCACTTCCTTCCTGGACTCCAAGAGCAGTGGACCCTAAGGTATCATCTTTTCCTTCTGTACAAGTTTCTTCCGGCCTCGTGTACACTTCCCAATCGAGGTGTACAATGAAGTCATGGCAAACGTAGAGCGTCGCCCGGCGAGAGGGCAAAGTCTTCCAGGGCATGAGGTCGCGTTGTTGCGCACCCTTACCGGCAAGACGCTGCACCAACGATGCGCAGTTCTTTACCAGCAAGGTTGGACACTTCAAACCATCGGCGAGTCATTGACTCCGCCTAGGCCTCGGTCCACAGTCCACGTCTGGGTTTTGGCACAGTTGCCAACCGTTGACAGTAGTTCTCCAGTCACGGCGCCAACTTACCAGGAACGGGCAAACCAGAAAGCTCCTAGACCAAAGCGAGTTTCTCCAGGTATCCCTGAAGATGCCCGTAAACGTCTCGCCGAGTTGGCTCCTGTCGCCAGAAGGTATCGCGCTAGAGTTGCACCGATGTCCTCGCCGGCTTTAGCGAATGGTGAGATGTCACACATCTGCAAGACTCTGTACTCATCAGGAGTAACCATCCGCGAACTGGCAAACGCTGCCGGTGTCACGTACCGCGCCATGGCACGTCGCCTTGGCCGTCCATCTGCACAGCCAAAGAGAAAGAGTCCTACTCGACCGTGAACATAATCCATGACATCTTTCCAGCGGTTGTTTCAATGACCAGTGTCGCACCTACTCAAGAGTCCCAGTTGACAGCATCTAACCCGGCGACAGTGCTAAATGCACGCCGCCTTGACAGGTCAAGGGTCATTGTCACTGCTGAACGTATTATCGTTGCCACTGACTCGCCTGAAGGACCTTTGGTTGTGTTCAACCAGCTTTATGACCAAGCCACTGCGCAGCTATCAAAAAACGTTTCTACAGACTCGACACTAACGACGATTCCTGGAGATTCATCTAGCCCGATTTACGTTGCATACCGAAAAAGCGAAGACTGCTCATGTGGTTCACGCCTGCGAGGTTGGCGTCCATTCGGTCGTATCGATTCAGTTACATCAAACAGAAACTAAGGACAGGTAGCAATGACACTTCCATTTACCATTTCAGAAAACTTCGACCTACTAAATCCTGTAGCCCTCGTAATTTTAGCGTTAGCAGTGTTTCGCATCACACGCTTGATTACGACCGACTACATCTTTGACGTTCCACGCAATAAACTTTTTGACAAGTTCCCACCTGACCGCTCATGGTTCGGTTACCTGTTTACATGTAACTGGTGCATGTCAATTTGGGTCGCATCACTTATTGTTATTCCGTATACAATAATTCCAACGGCAACTGTCGCGCTCTTGCTTATCCCAGCCTTGAGCGCTGTTGCTGCAATAATAGCCGCACGACTTGATGCTTAGTAACACTAGCACCTGTTGTTCCGTTAGCAGAGGACGAGGAGTCAACCCACATGGCTGTATTTAGGCGCGATGATAATCAGCCTCAGTCTCAACCTCAGCGCCCTATCGTTGGCAGCTTATCAAGCAGTTACTCTTCAGTTCCAGTTGCTCCTTTCAACACACCTCGCGGTATCACAGCTGCGGCTGTCCAACTAAATGTTGCCGACAAAGGTGAAGCCGAGCGCTTCAGAATGCGTCGTACTGCAGGTATAAACGGCTGGCAGTCAGAAGCCTGGGAGTACTACGACGCTATCGGCGAAATCAAGTACGCTTTCAACCTTGTTTCAAACGTTGTCTCTAGAATCCGTCTCTATGCTGCAGTCGTTGATAATCCTGCTCAAGCACCGTCACCGATTCGTGACGTTCCATCTGTGGACCCTAGACTGAGCGCTGCTGCTGAACGTGCGCTAACTCGTCTTGATTCAGCTTACGGAGGCCAAGCCGGTCTTCTACGTGACGCTGCACTAAACCTTTCTGTGACAGGTGAATGCTACCTGGTTCAGATTCCTCCACGTATCGGTCACCAGATTCCTGAGAGCTGGGACATTCGCTCGGTTGACGAGCTTTTGATTGACCAAAAAGGAAACTACTTCATCCAGCCTAGACGTGACCAAACCGGCATGGCTGGAGGCTCACAGCCATCTACTAAATCAGGTAACATCTTGCTTCCAAACGGTTCTTTTGTTGGTCGCATCTGGCGTGCTCACCCTCGCTACTCTGAAGAAGCCGATTCAAGTCTACGTGGTCTTCTAGACCTTTGTGCTGAACTTCTACTTCTAAACCGTACGTTCCGTGCAACTGCACGTTCACGTCTAAACGCTGGCGCTCTATACTTGCCAGACGGTCTCTCGGTTGCTGCAGGTCCTGACCCGGCATTCCCGTATGATGTCGATGGTGAATACACTGAGCCGACTCCAGAGGAAATGCAAGACGAGTTTGAAGACCAGCTCGTTGACGCAATGACCACACCTATTCGTGATGAGGAATCAGCTAGCGCTGTCGTTCCACTTATTATTCGTGGACCTGCTGACCTTGGTGACAAAATCAAGCAGTTCAAGTTTGAGCGTAGTTTCGATGGCGCGCTTGTTCAGCGTGCAGACCGTGTGCTAGAGAGAATCTTGCAGGGTCTAGACGTTCCAAAGGATGTCGTCACCGGTCTTGCAAACGTCAAGTACTCAAACGCTTTGCAAATCGATGAGGCACTTTACAAGGCACACATCGAACCTCTAATGCTACTTGTTGCAGACGCTATCACAGTTGTATACTTGCGTCCGTATCTAAAGGCTAACGGCTTCGACGAGGCAGCTGTCGACCGTATTGTTGTTTGGTTTGACCCATCACAGGTTGCAACTCGCAACGACCGTGCAGCTGACGCCGACTCAGGCTTTGACAAGATGGCAATCAGCTTTGAAACTTGGCGCCGTGCTCACGGCTTCGCAGATGCAGATGCACCAGACGCCAAGGAAATTGCACTCCGTCTTCTCTTTGAGAAGGCAGCTATCTCACCTGACCTGACAGAGTCAATGCTTGCCGCGTTGGCTCCAGAAGTTATGAACGCAGCTCGCGCTGCAAGTCAGGCCGCTAATCCAGCACCGATGCCACAGAGTGTGGCAGATGTTCTAGCTGGGCAACCTGTTGCTGCAGAAGCACCAGCACCAGAAACACCAGCACCAACTTCAGAAACCCCTACCCAGGAATAAGGAAAAAACAACATGTATGAAAACGATGGCATTGACCATAAAGAACTACTCGCTAGCGAGCTAACTGGTCTTCTAGGCGAAACAGTCGCATTCAAGTTTCTAGCTCACGGCTTCCACTGGAATGTCAAGGGTCACGACTTCACCGAGTTTCACAGCTTCTTTGGTGACATCTATGAAGAAGCCGAGGAGAATATTGACACCATTGCTGAGCTTATTCGTCAGCTAGACTACGATGCACCTTTCTTGCTTAGCGACTTTGCTTCGCTGAGTGGTATCACAAGCGTCAACGCAGGTGACGACCCAATTAGCATGTGTGAAGCTCTTCTAGAAGTAAACAACATGTACATCGAACACGTCAAGAGCATCTTTGACATTGCAACAGACTGCCGTGAGCAGGGAATTGCAAACATCATGGCTGACTTGCAAGGTGACCATGGCAAACTTGGTTGGAAGCTTCGCGCTACTCTAAACCAGAACAAGCAGCCTATTGCAGCAGACAATGACATGGAAGGCATGACGCCTCCAGTAGAAGACATGATGGTAGCAGAAGACGAGCAGTACCTAAACTAAGCCCTATCTCAAGAGGTTCACCATGTCAGACAGTCCAATACAGGCCGACGGAAATCTAGTTCCTGAGGAACAGGACCTTGCCCGCGCACTTATCCAAATTGCGGACAAGTACGGTAAGTTCAACGAGGACCAGACCGGAATCTGGGCCGACTACCATGAACCTGCAGATAATCCATACGCTGAGATGGGTGTCAAATGCAGCAACTGTGTCTTGTATCGTGGAGGCCAAGGATGTGCCGTCGTTGCTTTTGATGTTGACCCAGAAGGTTATTGCCGCTTTGCAGTAATACCAGATGGTGTTGTCGACCCGAGCAAGGCGCCTGTCGAAGTCGAGCCGTTCAAGAAGCAGAACCTTGCACCTGTAGTTGCTGCAGCCGAGGAAGAAAGCGTCTGCCCACCTGCGACTCAAGACATTGCTATAAACCTTGCTAATCGTGAGAAAGCAATTGAAGTTGCAAAGTATGGACCTCTAAATCCTGAGGAACCTAACGAAGAGTTCTGGGCTGAGAAGGCTAACCGCTGGTCTGTGACCGTTACTGAGGCTAAGAAGAGCCGTTGTGGTACTTGTGTCATGTTTATTCGCACACCTAAGATGCTAGACTGTATTGAAGGTGGTCTTGCTGCTGGAGACTCTGGTGCACAAAACGCTTGGGACGCTATCGACACCGCCGAGCTTGGTTACTGTGAAGCTTTTGATTTCAAGTGTGCTGCCTCAAGAACTTGTTCGGCCTGGGTTGTCGGCGGGCCGATTACAGAAGACTCACCTAAGCAAGAGACAGTAACGGCTGCTGCCAATCCGTCTAAGCGTGCACCTAAAAAAGACCGAATTCATGGCTCAAAGGTAAACAAACCTGGTTCTGCATCTGGCAGTTCTAAGTTACCTGTACGTTTCTCTGCTCAAACCGAAGCCGTGCTACGAAACAAGGTTGCATCACATAACCAAGGTGCTAAGAAAGGACATCACGTAACTCTAAACCAGTTGCGTCGTGTCTACCGTCGTGGAGCTGGAGCTTATTCATCTTCACATCGAACTGGCATTACCAGAGACCAATGGGCACTTGCACGTGTAAACGCTTACCTGCACTTGTTGAAGACAGGTAAACCTGCAAATGCTAACTACGTGCAGGACAACGACATTCTTCCAGCAGGTCATCCTCGCTCGACTAAGGGCAAGACTGCAGGTGCGTACGTCGAAGACGATTATCTTGAATTAACTATCGAGCTCCGTGAGGAACATGAGTACGATAATCCAGAGCACGTGCTACTTGCATGCGCTGAGATTTCAGGCTTAGGCTACGAGCTCATTCCAGCTTTACGAGCAACATGGCTTCGTGCTACACAAGATGATGAATCACCGTTTGAGCGAGTTGTGGACCTTGCTACAAATCTCTATGAAAGTCGCGATGCAGATTTGCTGCCGCGCAGAGGAAGGGCTAGCTAGTGAGTAGCGAATACGAAAACCCAAACGTGCCAGAGATTGATGACACTCCTAGCATTAGAGTTCACATAGCAGAGCTTGTGCTTATTGCTAATGCGCGTGTGCTTCCTGCTCGCCGTGTTCCACTTACTGCAGCGTTGACTGTAGCGGACAGAGTTCTTGCTCGCACACCTCACACCGATGCTAGCGCTCGTGCTTTCGCAGTCGAGCGTGCAGTTGACCGTTTTATCACACTAGCAACTCTAGGTCTTCGTACTAATGAAAAAGCAGAACACTTTGACCTGCTTCCAATCTCGCACCCGCTTTCAGCAGCGCGCTCAGGACTAACTGCATCTGCTATTGCAGAAGCTCGTGCCGAATGGCTGTCTGCTGACCCAAGGATTGCCGAAGAGCTTCGCCCGTTAGTCGCGTCAATACAGACAATGGAGTTCGGTTCACTCGAGCGTATGCATGCTCTAGCGCGTCTAGAAGCTGCAGGCAGAGACATTCCGCTTGACCTTGTTGCACTTATCGCAGATGGAAACTCTTCAGCTGCACGTAGTGCTCGTGCAAAGCGCCAGCTTCGTGACCGTCTAAAGCGCTTCGCCTTTGAAGGCCACATGGGTTCATTCTTAGTTCGCTTCGGAAGTAAGGTAAAGAGCCAGCTAGGTGTTCTAGTAGGCGGGTCGTCGACCACAAACACCGGTGAACTTTACATCACCGAAGACGACGCATCGCTAGGTCTAAAGAAGGGAGACATTCTTCCTGTAAACCTAGACAACTTTGAGTCTCTAGGTGTAGTTCTTACAACTGACCAGCTGAAAAAAGCTGGAATCGAACTTCCAGCTGGTAAGGCCAGCACAGTCAAGCGTGCACAGGACATCAAAGACCTTCTAGCAAATAAGCTAGAAGCTCCAAGCGACTGGAAGAAACTTCCAAATGGTGACTTTGCAACTGAAGATGGCTTTATCGCCACTCCTAAAGGAGACTTGAAGTACGAGCTAAAAGACCAAAACGGTAATGTAGTTGAAGGTCTAGATGCAGCTGAGTGGCCAGCAATCCAGGCCCACATCAAGAAGGTAGCTGACGACGAGTTCGGCAGTGGAACTGAGCAGCCAGCAGAGGCTGAAGCAGCAACTTATCTAAAGAAGGACCTTAGAGTAGACCAGCTCTACACAGGCGACTTGCTCCCAGACTACTACCCGATTAAGGGCGCCGAGGAGAACATGCTGAAGAAGCGCCAAGCAGACCCTAGTTACGAACTTCCTCCGACAGAAGAGATTCTAGGTATCTACAAGGGCAAAGCCCCAGGTAAGTACGGAATCAAGATTCGCAATCTAAAGACTGGCAAGGAAAGATACTTTGAGGTCAACAAGACTGCAAGAATCTACGACGTCCGTCAGAAGCAACTTCCAAAGGCAGAAGTAAAGCCGGCAGCAGAATCAACTTCTACTGCACCAAGCGTTCCAGGCTCACTAGACAACCTGGGTATCGACTTCCAGTCTGCGACTATGGATGCAAGCGGAACTCGTCTTCCGACTCCTGGTGCTTTCACTGGTGAATTCCAGAACATTATGCAAGGTGCTCAGAGCTGGAAAGATGTTCAAGACCGTCTACAAGGCCAGACTGTTACTTACTTTGACTTTGAGACCACTGGTATCGCTGACTACGATGGTCAGGACATTACCAACGACTCTGTCCAACTTGGTGCTGTCAAGGTAAAAGACGGCAAGATTATTGGACGTTTCAACGTCTACACGAACCCTGAGAGTAAGCTCTCTGACTGGTCAGCAAAAAATCTAGGTCGCGACATTCTAGACGAGAACGGCAACAGAGTTCTAGACGAAAACGGAAAGCCAAAGACCACACTAGTAACTCCAGAGTGGCTAGCTCAGCAGAAGAGTAAAGACGACGCTATTAAAGAGTTTATGGCGTTCATTGGCCCTAACGCACTTCTCGGCGGTCAGAACGTTCCTTTCGACGTTGAGATTCTAAAGCGTATGGCTGACGATGCCGGCGTAAAGCTGGACATTGCTGGAACCATCGACTCTAAAGACCTTGCTTCACTTCTACCTAAGTACGACCCAGAAACAGGAACCGACGGTCCTAAGGCACCTGACCGTAAGACTGGTGAAATCAAAGCCACGACTAGCCTAGGTCCTGTTGCTAACTTCCTTGGCTTTGAACCGGCTAACTGGCACTCAGCTGACGGTGATGCAGAAGATGCTTACAACTTGGTTTCTAGAATCATTGACCGCGCTGCAAAAGAAGACAATAAAGACCTCAGTCTTCTAGACTTCCCTGCAATGAAAAAGCGTTATGAAGAACGCATGGCTGAGTTCAAGAATGTTGTCTCGCCTAATAACCCGACTACAGACAACCAGAAAAAGGCTCTAGAAGAGTTCTCTAACTCTGCTAATCCTGAGATTGCTGCAAAAGCCAAGGATGCTTTAGCCTCCGCTAAGACTCGTGGTGAAGCCGCTGGTGTTCTACAGCAGCTTCACGCAGCCGACTCTAAGGCAACTCCACAAGAAGAGACTCTTGTTGACAAGACTGGCCCTGAAATCAAGGTTGGCGATGTCGTTGTCTTCCCAGATGGTTCACGTCGTACTGTCGCTAAAAAGTTTTCAATGGACACCGGTGACCGAATCACGTTTGAAGATAAAAAAACAACTGTGCTAGACGAGCCTAACACTCTAAAAGTTGTTTCTACTTCTAACGCTGCAGCATCTGAGACTGCGAAACCTGCAGCGGCTGAACCGTTTAGATGGCCTACCCAAAGAAATCTAGAAAAGAGAACATTCTGGAATCCTAAGGAAAAGAAGTTTGTAGCCAGCAAAAAAGAGACCGGCACCGACGAGTTGTTGTCAACAGGTCCGCTACAGAACGCTCCTAGCAAAGCAATAACCAGAGTTAGAGAAGCTCTGCAGCAGAGAATTACACAACTAAAGAGCATGGACCAGAGTAATCCTGACGTGCAGAATGAACTAGCAAGAGCCTCAAGAGCATTTCCATTTTGGAGAGAAGAAGAACTACACAGTGCTAACGGTATTGTCGGTGAGATTACCATGGATGACATCGATGCCGGTATAGAAGCTCTAGGGAAATACACTAAACCTGGAGAAGACCAGCAGCTTAACGCTGAGAAGAACTCTTCTGCGCTAGCTAAAATCCAGTTTATAGTCGGCAAAGAAGTGACCGGCAAGACCTACAGTGACCCTAATGAAGACCCGCTCCGTGTTACTAAATGGACAGGTATAAACCGCGAGCGAGCATCAAAACTACAGTTACACACGATTAGAACCACGGTCGACAAAAAAGACCTACCTCCGGAACAGAGAGAAGAGATTCTTCGCAGTCTAGACAACGGTACTACTGTTGGCGAGGCTAGCAACATCATTAACATGTTGTATAAGCTTCCATTTCGCAAGGGCAGTCAAATTACTCCAGGCACAGACCCGCTAAATAAAAATAGCGACCCGTTCCTAGAGAGAGTTAAGATGCTGGTCGCTCCGTACGACCTAGAGTTCCAGCTAAGAGACGCTATAGATTTTGGAGGAGCTACTAAGCAAGATGTTCTTGACCTGTTTAGCAGCGAAGGTGAACTAAAGAGCAACATCGGTAAGATGCTTAGTTACCTAAACCCTGAGCAGTCTAGCCAGCTTAAAAAAGATATCTTAGACGCAGCTGAGAAGTTCGGTGAAGGAAAGGCAAATGGTTCACAGCCGCTGCCTGCGACAAAGTCGACTGTAGCCCCTATAAACAGACCTAGCAAAAAGCAAACAGAAATGATTCGCTCTATGCTACGTGAGCGTGTCATGACTAGCGAAGAGCGTCAAGGCTACATGGACCGTCTTGCTTCAATTGACAAGTTCGGTGTCAATACTTTGTTCAATGAACTAAAAGTTTTGCCAAAGGCCAAAGTTGCTCTAACCGACGGTAGCGACCCACTAAACCAGCACACTAACCCTGAGCTAGCAAAAATCAAGGAGAAACTTGCACCGTTTGACTTAGATGGTTCTATTCGTCGTAGCATTGACGAGAAGACTGCAAATGGTGGAGAGATTACTAGTCAGGAAATCCGTGACCTACTCAAAGGTAATAAAAACTGGGAAGGCACGTCTTCATCGTACTCTGATTACAGTCAAGAAGGCACATCTCTTAATTCAGCTCTAAACGCCCACAAAACAGAGGGCGAGGCTCAGTCTTCTGCAGATGCTAAAGCTAAGAGCGAAGAAACAGCAAAAGCACTGAGTGATAAGCTAGACGCTCTAAAGCAAGGTCAAGCAAGCATAACTCCACTTTCAAAAGAAGAGCACCAGTCTGCACTAGACAATCTTGTTTCACTAATCTCAGACAGCAATGACCCTGAAAACACGGTACGTAGCGGAATCCTAGATGGAACTCTACGCAACGGTGATGACATCATTGCTGCGTTAAACAAGCAGCAAATCAAGAATGAGTACAAGACGATGTCGCCTACAGGGTTTGCGACTGGCTATAAGTACATTTCAGCAGATGAATCGCAAAGACCAGAAGAATGGGCGATTATTAATGCAGCGTACGGGCTTCCGGCTGCACCTGAAGGTTTCGAGCCTCAGTTCGTAACAAATGCGCTAAAGGGATACGACAATGAGAACGGTGACCTGTCAAAGCTCATCAACTCCGGCGCACCGTCAAAAGAGATTTTTGATTGGCTTCGCACTAAATCACCTGGACACTGGAACAGCCGTGAAGGTGAGTACAACACCAGCTGGGCAGTCGACTTCCCAACAGCACTGGATAAGGCACGATGGAAGAAATTCGGCGAGCTAAAGAGTAGTATCGCTGCACTCGACAAGAACGAGGCTTCAACTGAAGCACAGCCTGACATTGAGTTCCTTTCTGCTGTAAGTGAAAGACTACCTGATGGCACTATTGCTGCAATCGATGAAGAGCTTGGAAAAGCATTCAATGGAGACACACTAAGTGAGCTCATTAGCAAGATTAGTAATGAGGAAGACCTTCAGCGTGTAATAGATGAAATCTCAGCAACTCGTACTTCTAAAGCTGTAAAGCCTCAGCGCAATGCGCAGCTTCAAAGAGTTCAAGATGCACTCATTAAAAAGTTCTATGAGAATCATCCTGAGCTTGAGAACACGATGGCAGAACCTGCTAACATTGTTGTTCCTGCTGAGGCTCCAGCTGCTCCAGCTGCAGATTGGAAAATAGACGGGTACGGTGATGTCATTGCTACTGACCCAGAAACTGGTTACACTCTTAAGACTTGGCACCATAAGCAAGGCTCAAACAACGGAGGTGTTGGTGGTAAGGTAGACGAAGTAATTGCCAGGCTACTAGATGAGAATGGCAAAGTAATTGCACAAAAGTTCTTTGGCGAGGGCCATAAAATCAGTGACGGTAAGGCTGCAGCTGAACAGTTACTAGCAGACATGAAGGCTAGAAAGCCAGGAACTCCTGACAAGAACTATGCTGCTATCATCACGGATGGGTCTGACATCAAGTCAGGAGAACTAGTCCACTGGACAACTCCAGAAAACGCAAAATCTATTATCGAAAATGGATTCAACCCAGAAGGTAAGGACACACTAGGCGGCAGCCAGTGGGGAATTCCAGGTGCAATGTTTGTAGCTGAGTACGGCTACGGCATGAGCGAGTACATGGCTAGCGAGTATTGGGCAACACACCCTGACGCAAAGGAAATTGCAAAACTAAAAGTTGAGATTCCTGCTTTCGAGTATTCAAGGCAGCTCAACATCGTCTACAAGAACGATAAGAAAGAACTTGAAACTAAGGCTGGTCTAGCTGCTACAAGGGCTAGCGGTGCGTTTGACTACATCCAGAAAAAGCGTGAAGAAGAAAAGGCAAGCGGCAACAGCATGGCTGAGCCTGTTGAGCACCTAATCGCACAGTGGGCAGCGCAGTCTGGAAAATATAGTGCAGTTAGTTTCCCTAATGGTGAGACAGTAATTTTCAACAGGAATCAGAAAGATGTTACTCCTGAAACAGAAGCCGAGGTTATTGCTGATGAGAAGTCGGTAGTACCTGAAATCGCACCTGTAGAGCCAGCTCCAGTTGAGCAAGCAACAGACACGGTAAAGAACCCATTCAGCAGTGATAACAGTGATAAATTGCTAGCAGAAACCGGAGGTAGTCGTTCATTAGTAACTGGTGCCGACATGAGTATTGCAATGATTCTTGACAAGCAAGACATTGGCTACGAGCCAATGCTAAAGGGTGTTAGCGGCAACGAGAATGTAATCCAGAATCTTCTAGATAGCCTAGATGAATCAGATGGTGCAAACAGCATTGCTGTTGCAGGAGATTTGTACTCACTGCACGACGCACTTTACAAAGAAGGCGCACCAGTTGCTCTTACCGAATACATTAAGAAACTTGCTGATTCTGTAGATAGTTTTACTCCAGCAGAAGGTGGAAACAAGAACAACGTTGTTACCGTTGACACAATCAAGGAAGAGCAAGCTGGCAGCCTAGACCTGTCTAAATGGAAAAAGGTCGGCGGTCAAAAAGGTTCAAACCCAGGCGGAACCTTTGAGAATCCAGCAACAGGTGAACAGGTTTACGTCAAGGCTCCTAAGTCGCAGCTTCACGGTGAAAACGAACGTTTAGCCTCAGCGATTTATGACGCAGCTGGAATCTCATCTGCAAAGGTGTTAGCTGGCAAGGATGCCGACGGCATAGATGTGACCTACTCGCCGATGATTGATGGCGCAAAGCAAGACCTAAAGAAGAACCTCAATAACAAAGAGTACATGGCTCGTTTACAGCAAGGCTTTGCAATTGACGCATTGCTTGCTAACTGGGATGTAATTGGTCTAGACTACGACAACGTAGTAACAGATAAGAATGGTGAACCTGTCCGTGTAGACCCAGGTGGCGCGCTTTTGTTCCGTGCTCAAGGTTCTCCAAAGGGTGGCGCGTTTGGTGAAGAAGTACCAGAGCTAGATGCGTTTACAGACAAGACTAGCACACGTCCATCTGCAAAAGTCTTCAGCCAGATGAGTGATGAACAGAAGTTAGAAAGCGCAAAGGTTCTTCAGAACCTGTCGACTTCTCAGATAGATGAACTAGTAGACTCAATTATCACTGACCCAGCTAAACAGGAAGAACTCAAGACTAAGCTAAAAGCACGTCGTCAGTACATCCTTGACAAGTTCGGTCTAAGCGACAAGCCGGCTAAGAAAAAGAACCCTGAAGCCGGTTCATCTGGCAAGACTAAGAAGCTAGATGTAAATGGCGACAACGATAGTCTAAAGACACAGCTAGAAGATGCAGCCAAAAACGGTGACCTAGTTTCATTCAAGTACAACGACAAAGAGCGTGTTGTCGCGCCTACTTATGTATGGACTAACCCTAAGAATGGCAACATCAACCTTACTGGTGAAGAAGACGGAGTTAGCAAGAACTACACCCTCCAGAACTTTAAGCCGTCTGAAGTCGATGTGCCTGAAGAGGCGCCTTCGGAGGGGTCAGCGAGTAGCACAATAACAGGAGACGCACTCAAGAAAATAGTTGACAACGCGTACGAAAAATACGACCCTGGAGTAGCTCAACACAGCTGGGACTCAAAGGGAATTGGCGAGTCGATTATGTCTCACCTAGGTGAAATAGCAGATGACATTAAGTCAGGCAAAGACTTAGACACTAACGAGAGTGCAAAGAAGTTGCGCCAGCTTGCTGCAATGTACAACGAACTTGTTGATGCAGTAACTTCAACAGAAGGAGAAGACGGAGCCGAGTGGAGCACAAAGGATTCCTCTATACAAGACCTCATTGAAGGAGCCAAGGAGCTTGAGAGCCAAGCAGACTCAATTAGCCCTAAGGGAGGCACAACCGCTAAAGTTGAAACTCCAACTACTCCAGTCGCTGCACCAGAATCTACGCTTCTAAACCTAGCTGATGAGAAAGTTAGAACTGATACGGCTCAGTCTATCCAGTCACAGCTACCAGACGGCTATACGGCTTCACCTGAAAAGGGTGCTGGTAACACTGGATTCATCATGGTCAAGAACGAGCAAGATGAAACAGTCGCTATGATGACTGTGAGTGATGACGGTAAAGAGTACCAAGTCCAAAACTTCAAGGCAGGCTGGAAAATTGAAAGTACTTCAGACCTAAACGATGCTATGACAAAACTTGTTAGTGCCACAAAAATTGTAAATGAAGGTGGCCAGGCAGTTCAGTTGTCTGACGGCACAGCTGGAAAGATGGGCAGCAAAGTTGTCCACAGCAAGAACGGTATTACTGGAACAATAGTTGGGTTCCAGAAAGACCCGAACTACGTCAAGGTTAAGCCTGACAGCGGTGGAGTCATCAAGATTATGTCTATCAACCAGATTAAGTCTAACGGCTCTGGCGGAGAACCTGTGTCACCTACTCCTGCTCCTAACGCTCCTAACGCTCCTAGTGCAGAGACTTTCATTCCGCAGAAATCTGAAAACATGACTATGTTCAGTAAGTCTGACGGAAGTCTATCAAAAGTTATTGTTGTCAAAAACAATAATGGTACATGGGACGTAGTCTATGACCTCAACGGTCCAGACTTCAGTCAGATACACATGGACATAGAGGACCGTGATGAAGCAGAGAGTGAGGCTCTAACTGCACTAGAAACAAACAACTTTGAGCCAAGTACTCCTGAGGTAAAAGCTGAGCCTGCTAAACCGTCAGGTCCTAAGAAGTTTACCTTTGATTTCATGACTCTGCCAGATGTCACAGATGCACCTGAAATTCAGCCTATCACTGACCCAACTAACCCGGACAAAGACTCTATCAAGACCGACTCAGCGGGAACTCTAATCAAGCCTGGCGCCATTGTCAAGGACGAGAACGGCAGAGTCGGTGTCTACCGCAATCCTGGATACGGCGACCCGAACAAGATGCGTATGATTTGGGAAGATGGTTCACAAGATTCAGTTGCACCTGACACAGTAACAGCAACTGGAAAGTATCTCACTCCTGGAATCGCTGCCGCCTACGCTGGTGTCGCAGACCTAGACTTTGAGAAGAACTCAGAGCCGATGCTTCCAGTGACAGGTCCTGCACTAGAAGACAAGAATGGCAAGAAGATTGGGTTCAGGAATCTTGTAGTCGACAAGAATGGCGATGTTGGTGTTGTCGTAGAAAACTATAGCAGTGATGGCTACATCAAAGTTGCGTATCCAGACGGCATGAAGAAGCGTAAAGCCAACACTCTAACAGCGTTGGACACTAAGTATAAAAAGAACATATACAACATCCAAGTAGCACAGAAATACTTCAAGAACCTTGATGCAGACAAGTACAACCTTCCTACTTTTGGAGCCACGACTAAGTCTGGTACCTCTAATAAGGCCCCATCTGGTAAGTTATCGGTTCCAAAAAACGGAGCCGGTGCAAAGCCACAGCAAATTGACCAGCTAGGTTGGGACAAGTCAGGCTTTGAAGGTGCACCTTCTCTACAAGAGTTGCTGACTAAGGTATCTACACCTGGTTCTGGTCTTGCTGGAGGTTCTATTGCTCTAGACGCTGATGCTGTTGAAGACTTGGACCTTCGAATCATGGCGGCTACAGGCACAGACGGTAAAGATGCCTATCTTATGAAGTACAAGCTGACTAGCTGGGCAGGCGACGAGCTCGCAAACAAACTACTAGAAATGATACAGAACAACGACCCTAGAGTTTCAGCTACTACAGGCTTAAGTGTTCCTGAGAACCTAGTCGACGGGGATAAAGTCTCGTTTGTCCCGTCTCTTAATGGAAGTAGTGCTAAATACAAGAGTGGCTATGGACAAACGTTTATCATCACTCTAGATGACGGGACTAAGATTCACTTCCTTCGTGCAGACGTTCCTACTAAGCACACATCTGGTTCAGCAAAAATCAGCTCAAACGGTCCTAGAGCTTACCACAACAAGGTAATGATTATTGCGCCTAAGAAAGACTCGACTCCAGAAAGTCTAGCACTAGCGCTAAATACAGGAGGTGTTCAGGATGTGCGTCCAAGCACTAAGGAAGACGCCAAGATTCTGATTGAAAACCGCCTAATGAGTATTCTAGATGAAAAGGTTGACCCGAAGAGTAACCCATCTGGTTCTGAGCGCGCAGCAAGCCTTCAGAGAATCAAGGACGCATGGGGAATTACTCCTGAAAACGTAACTATTACTACTGGTGCAGGTGGCCGTATTGAGATGCGTCTTGACCCAGAGAGTGCAAAAAAGATTGCTAATAAGACAGGTATTAAAGTTTTGCGTCACACCTTAAGAAGCAGCTACTCTATGCAAGCTGCTAAGCAAGGAGAAACCGATGAAGAGGCACGCGACCGCGTTGCGCAATACTTCGTTAACCGTGTGTCTACTCCTCAAGGTGGATTGCTTTCTACCACGGTACGTTGGAGTGAAGGTATCCCAACGTCTGGGCAGTCTAGCAGTCGAGACATTGAAACTGGCGGCGCTGACTACGTCTTCACTACTCCAAAGTCTAACACAGACTCTGAGAACAGTAGTCTCCTACCTGGACTCTGGTTTGATGCAGAGCGAACCTTCCAGCGACTAGACTTCTGGGCCAACAAGGGAGACCAGTTTGGAAAGCGTGTAGGTAAGAGCCCGATTGACCAAGCTGTCCCAGGCGGCTACGAGGTGATGTTCAAAGGACGTCTAAGCTTCGATGACGCTGCAGTGCTAATGGTTAAAGACGAGGACATGCGTACACGTGTAATCACAAAGTTGCGCCAAAAGGGAATTACCCAGCTTGGTGGTCGTCCTCTAGAAGCAGTAGTTATGACAGGCCCTGACTACAAAGCTGCTAAGAACACAACGAAGTAAGAAAAGGAACTGAGATGGCACAAATAGTGGACATGACTGAAAAGAAGTTAAGTGATACTGAAACACAGTACGCTTACGGCCCGTTAGTTCTAGAAGGTAAAGATAGTGAGGGTGAACTTGGCCACCACTCACTCTACGCAGTGGTCCTTTATGAATCACCAGACGAAGTCAGTGTTAGACTTGGTGGAGTAGAAGGTGCTAATGAATACTCGCTAAAATCTGCTAAAGACTTCAAGGTAAACGCATCTGCTTCAAAGATAACATTTAAGTCTCAAGGTACAATTTATACAATACGCAAGTTCCAAGATTCAGACGGAGTTTGGGCTTCGATGACTGGTACCGCCGTGCCGGCTGAAGCGCTAGAGGAGATTTTTATGAATGAAATTACTGCTGATGTAGCTCCTGAATCAGCTAAAGATTACGGCCCGGAAGAGCTGTACGCTTTGTATGACAACGACGGCAAAGTCACCTATCTAGTGTATTCTGGAGCCGATGTCACTTACATCCGTAAGGATGGAAAATGGATAGTTCTAGATGACCCTAACGGCGACGTGCTAGACGACATGTACATTGAGTATGTATCTCCAGAGTTTGTTGACTTCTTTGATAAGAAAGAAAGCAAAGGACTAACAGCAGACGACTTGGCTAACTATGAAGCAGATGAGCCAGTTGCTACTACCGCATCCGCTGCCACAGGCTTTAAGTATGCCCGTGTCATCAACAAAAAGGACTAGCATGCCAGAAATCATCGGTTACGATGGCGCTCTCACTCTGATTCAACACGGTGAGAACTCTGTCATTGTAGACACCGACCTAAACGTAATCGTAGACAGCGGGCTAACTACTGCTATGAAAAAGAAACGCAAGTGGAGCGACAAGAAAACTTGCACAGTCAGTGAAGCCGTTATAGAACTGGCTAATGGAGCATTATCAACACTGAACATAAAGGTAATCACTGCATCTGGCAGGCTCTATACGATTCCTTCATCTGTCCAAGATGAGGCAAAGAAGTCTTTAGAGTGGCACAAGGAGCACCACCGTGGAGGCACGCCTGTTGGTTTGAGCACAGCTCGCACCCTCGCTAAAGGTGGGCAAATTGGTATTGAAAAGATTCGCCACATTGCAAAGTACTTTCCTCGTCATGAAGTAGATAAAAAGGGTAAAGGCTACCAGCCTGGAGAACCTAACTTTCCTTCTAACGGACGTATCGCATGGGCTCTATGGGGCGGAGACGCCGGCTGGCGCTGGTCTAAGAGTATCGTTGAGCGTGAGAACAAGAAGGCGCTAACTGCCGACGGCTATGCACTAAATGACTACTATGCGCAACCTAGAATGTATGAAACAGAAGAACTCTATGACGCTGAAATAGACGACTTCAAGCTGGCTATAGATGCTGAAAACGGCTACAACGATGTAGACGCTCCTGAGTTCCTAGTTCGTGTTCGCATGGACGGTTCAGGTATGGACCGTCTCTACAAAGTAGATACAGACGGGCAAGTTTACATCTGGGACGATGGAACCTGGGACGACCTAGGCCACCTGAGCGGCGACATTTACACCTATGATAAAGCACTTGATGACCCTTACGATTTGGTCGATAAGGATTACTTCACAATTGACCCAGGTTCGGCAGTCATTATTTCAGCAATGCTACAGCAGAACCCTCACAAGTGTGTTTCAGTACATGACCTAGATGCTCATGAAGCTGCTCTAGCTGAGAATGCTGCAGGTGAAATTGACCTAGCAATGGTAGACTACACAATGGTTGCCGCTGTGACTGTAGCGCCTGCAGGTCAGACTGCTGGTGATGGAAAGTACACCACTGAAGAACGTGGACAGAATGCATCAAAGCAACAGCGTGACGCTGGTGGAAAGTTTGCTGCAGCCGGTTCTAGTGTAACCATCAAGGGCGGTAAGCCTGGTGTAATCACATCACTTGATAAAGCAAATGGCATGGCGACAGTAAAGCATGCAGATGGCACAAGCTCGATAGTGCCAATCAACACAACTAAGCGTGCAGATGTTACTGGAACCACAGACCAGGCTACCCCTCAGCAACAGCAACAGCAACCGCTAGACACCACTGGTATTTTAGGCCAGCCTAGGACTCCTAGCAACAAGGGTGAAGCAACTATACCTGGAACACTTCCTGCTCTTACACCTAAAGACATCTCAGGAATCATCGCTGACTGGCCTTCATGGGTCAGTGAACAGCGCCAGGGCTCAGTTGCACCGTATCCAGAATCTAACTCACCGCAGAAAGGTGAGATTGCTCCTCTAAAGAGTATAACTCCTAATGCCAAGACACCTGGTAACACACTAGATGTCACTCCGATGGAAAACTCTCCATTCGCAAAGAAACTTCAAAATCTTACTGGTAGCAAGCTAGTCCTAGACGCTTACAAGCATCCAATGCTGACAAAGTGGCTAAACAAGACTGTGACACAAGGCGGAAAAACTACAAGTCCTAATGCTCTTTGGTACCAGCCAGTTACCGGCGCAGGCGAACCTACTGCAGTCACAAAAGATGCAAACGTACTAATCACTCCAGAAACAAGTGACGTTCCGCCACTGTTCTTGGCTTGTGTATCACCTGACGACCCACGAGCAGTTATGGATGTTGTCGCTGTTGTACCTGTCAGCACCAAAAATCCAGAGCCGATGACGTTCACCCGCGAAGACAAGAAGTGGGTCCGTAATCCTAAAATCATGGACGACCTTCGTTCAGCAACTCCTCCACCGGTTGTGCCGCTTGACAATGAATCACTAGTTTCAGTACTACAGCAAACTGACAGCGTAACTGCATCGGCATACACACCTGACTTGGTTCTCATGGTTCTATTTGGCCCTAACCCTTCTGCTATTCTTGCTGCCGCTGCACGCAGTGAAGATGAATTAGATGCACTGTACGCAGGTGCTCGTCCACCTAGTGCTCACAACATTGATAAAAATAGAGGCAATGCTGAAAAACTACGTAGATACTGGGTTCGCGGTAAGGGTGCCGCAAAGATTCGCTGGGGTCAGGGTGGAGACTGGAAGCGCTGCGTTCGGTATTTATCAAAGTACCTAGGCGTACGCGCAAAGGGTTACTGTCAGCTTCGCCACAAGGAAGCAACTGGCATGTACACATCAACTCACGCTAAACTTGTCCGTGGAAAGCACAACCAGGTGACAGAGTTCATCATGGAAGAAGTTCTAACTAAGAACTACGGCACTCCTACAGTGGTCACTGACAAAGACATGCTCATGACTATCGATGACATTCATGCTGAAACAGATAAAGCATACGACCATGCCTGGACTCCAGAACCTGAAATCGAAGAGCTTCTTCAGGATGAAGGTTGCAAGAGTGCTATGACTGCAGCAGGCGGTGCGGACCGCAACCGTGGTCGCGCAGAAGACCTTCGCCGTTATTGGACAGTTGGTAAGGGCGGGGCTAAAATCCGCTGGAACACTCCAGGTGACTGGACTCGCTGTGTTAGACATCTATCTAAGTACCTTGGAACTCGTGCCAAGGGCTACTGCGCACTTCGTCATCATGAGATGACAGGCATGTGGACAGGGTCACAGCAGCACCACAGGATGGAAGCATCTGTCAGAAGCTTTGATGAAGTCATGGAGATTTCTCAGTTGAACGCTCAAGCTCACCGAAGTATGGAACGCTTAGGCATGATTGCGTCTGCTGGAATGAACGGTTCTAAGTTCAGCATCCCACTTGTGATTCCAGAGGGCGTGGAGTCTGGCGATGGTCGCAGCTTTACAAAAGATTCCATCACAACTCGTGAACTCCCACTTCCACTAATGTGGCAAATCAAAACAGCTGACGGCCACCAAGGCTCAGTAGTAGTTGGTCGCATTGACCACATGGAAAGAACTGAGCAGGGAATTGGAAACGCTTATGGTGTCTTCGACAGTGGAGCTTACGGTCGTGAAGCTGAACGTTTAGTACGTAACGGGTTCCTTCGTGGAGTTTCAGCAGATATGGACATGTTTGAAGCAACTGAAAAGAAGTCTAAGTCTCTTGAAGAAAGCTCTGAAGAGCCTAGAGACGAACAAATAGTAGCAAATCCTATAGTTGTCAGTAAAGCCAGAATCATGGGCGTGACGATTGTACCTAAGCCTGCATTCCAGGAATGCAAGATTGTCATCGCCGATGACGAAGAACAAAACAACAATCAGGAGGACAGCATGATTCCAGACGGAATCTATGTTGACGACGTCGATGCCTTGGATGCAGAAGCTCTTGTGGCTTGTGGATACACGGCTAGCGCTATTCCGATGAACCCACCAAAAAGCTGGTTTGAGAATCCAAAGCTGAACAAGCCTACTCCTCTTACCGTTGACGATGACGGCCGTGTCTATGGCCACATTGCAGCTTGGCACGTGGACCACATCGGTATGGCCTTCGGCACTCGTCCACCGCGTAGCAAAAGTAACTACGCTTATTTCCACACCGGCGTATGCCGCACCGAGGAAGGTGTCGATGTTCCTGTCGGTCAGCTTACCTTGTCAGGCGGACACGCTTCAATCGAAGCTAGCGCAGCCGAGGCAGTAAAGCACTATGATGACACAGCGTCATCGTTTGCTGATGTTTCTGCAGGCGAAGATGCTCACGGAATCTGGGTATCTGGAGCACTACGTCCAGGCACTACACCAGAGCAGATTCGTGCAATTCGTGCATCAGCACCGTCAGGTGACTGGCGTCCAATCCGCGGTTCACTAGAGTTAGTTGCAGTCTGCCAGGTCAACGTGCCAGGCTTCCCGATTGCTCGTGCTCGTGTCGCATCTGGTCAAGTTATGGCTCTAGTTGCTGCAGGCGCAGCTACACTTGCCAAGATGAAGTCAGACCCAATCGCAGAATTGGCTGCCAGAATCAAGACTCTAGAGCAGTTTGGTGGCAAAGCAGATTTAGCTGCAAAAGCAGCAGAATTGGCTACCCGTGTGAACAGCCAGGCGTACTTTGAAGTAATCAACCACGAGACTCGTATGAAGCTTGCTGATAAAGGTCACGCAATGCCAGACGGCTCTTATCCAATCCGCAACGTGGCAGACCTAAAGAACGCAATTCATGCGTACGGTCGTGCACCAGTTGGAAAGGAAAAGGCTGTAAAGGACCTAATCATCAAGCGAGCTAACGAACTCAAAAAGCCAGAACTTATTCCAGACAACTGGAAGAGCCCAACTGCAAAGGATTCATTGCGTGCAAGCGCTAGTGACCTAAAGGCACGAGTTGCAGCTGCCCAGGAGAGCCTGGGAAAAGCATTCGCGGCTGAGCCAGTAGATGAAGGTCGTACTAAGTACACCTTCGAGACTCAGCCGCGTGACTCAAAGGGTAAGTTCCGTAAGGTATTAGCAGTTCTCAAGGATTCTCTTGGTGCTGCAGGCCTAACTAATGAGCAAAAACTTGCAGAAAGAGTTGAGAAGTTGCACGATTCAGGGCATTATGTTGCCTCGGCTCGTGCAGCATCTCAGCTTATGGACACTGTCCACAGGATGGAAACCGGTGCCTTAAACAGGGACTCGCTGGAAAACATTCAGTTGGCAACTGCACAACTTGGAACTGCGGTGGCAAACTCGCCATTGCCGTTCGGCCATGATACTAAGAAGATGCGTTTCACTGACTTGCCAGCTCCTTTGCAGAAGTTGACTAAGGACATGATGGCACGCGTGGAAAAGCGTATTGGCAAAAAGGAAGCCGACCAGGCAACCGCAGGGCTTCAAAGTTATTTATCTGGCGGACAGCTGATGACGCAGAGCAACATCTCTGCTGAACTCAGCAAAATGCTCCGATTACTAACTTAGAAGCAATATACAATAAAAAACAGGGTGGAGTGCCTGCACGCAAATGTGTGGAGTCCCTTTACTTTGGACCAACAGCAAGTGAGTGAAATCCACTCACGACAACTGTCCTAAGGAGGAACAGTGGACCAGATTAAGTCACAGGTCGACAACCTGTCGCAGCTAAGCGATGAACAAATCGCCGAGCTGCAGCAGTCAATTGTCGCCGAGTTCGACTCAGTCTCAAGCACTGACCCAACTGCCGAGTCAGTTGACGCTATGACATCGCTTGCCGATATGCTTGACGCCTGCAAGGGCGAATCAAAGCGTCGCGAAGCAGCCGCACAGGAGCTAGCCACACAGGCAGCCGCTGCAGCTGATCGCGTAAAGGGAAACGAAGATGGAAATGTTGATGGAGAAGCAACTCCTGCCGAGGAGGCTCCTGTAGAGGACGCCGCCCCAGCTGAAAAAGTTGCTGCCGAGTATGTAGCCGCTGATGAAGCAGCTATGGCTGAAGGCACTCCTAAAGACGCTCCCGCCGAGGCTCCGGCCGAAGAAACCCCTGTAGTAGAAACCCCAACAGATATGCCAGCTGAACAGCCTGGCATGGTTGAGGAAGGTACTCCAGAGGAAGAGGCTAAGGAGACTCCAGAGGAAGAGACTACTGAGGACAAGAAGGACAAAAATCCTGCTGAAGCCTCAGTCGAATCCATCGAAGCGTCTGCTACTGTGGTAGAAGGTTTAGAGCTTTCGACCGAAACAACAACCACTGCTGAGGTTATTGAGACCCCAGCCGCTGAGGAAGCCGCAGTAACTGCGTCTGCCGAAGAAACAAACCCAGAAGAAACCACAATTGCTGAAGAAGTTCAGCAGGAAGAGCAGGCCCCAGTGACCGCCACAGCAGAACAGCCTTTCGAGGCTCCAGCTGACCGTCAGCCTGTAGTTCAGGTAGTAGAGAAGAATCCAGTAGCAATTACCGCTGGTGCCGACATCCCTGGCTACACAGCCGGCAGCACAATCGACAACTTGAGCGAAGTAGCATCAGCTATGGAAAAGCGTATCCACTCGCTTCGCCGTGTCAACGGAGGAGACGGAGAGCAGCATATCGTTGCATCCTTCACCACCTCGTACCCAGAGGCACGCACTCTGACAACCGATGCAGAATCAAACTGGACTAAGATTCAGGCAGTAGCAGGACCTGAGGCACTTATCGCTTCTGGTGGTATCTCTACTCCGTTCGAAGTAAAGTATGACATCTTTGCAATCGGTTCTACCACAATCCGCCCAATTCGTGACTCTTTGCCACGCTTCCAGGCTGACCGTGGCGGTATCCGCTTCATCGTTCCACCTAGCTTCGCAGGTAGCACATACGACAGTGCTGTAGGTATCTGGACATCAGGTATCGACCAGTACGGTTACAACGGTGCAACTGCATTGGTAGTTCCTACTCAGACAGTAGCTGCTGCTTCAGGTGGTAAGTACACGATTACAGTAACAAGCAACACAATTCCAGTAGGTGCAAAGGTTGACTTTGCTGGTACCACAGGTATCACTAACCTAGCTGCTCTAAAGGGTGTTACTGTCACTGACTCGACTACAACAAGCATCTCGTTCTCATCGACAGGTGTTGCTGACATCACTGGTACTACAACAGCAGCTGGTACAGCTACTCCAGTTACAACAAAAGGTTCATACACTGTATCTGCAGCTACTGAAACCACTGTTGCAACTGACGCTGTAACACTACAGCTACAGTTTGGTAACTTGGCTACTCGTGCTTACCCAGAGTTGATTGCTCGTCACAACGAACTTGCTCTAGTACAGCACGCTCGTGAGGCAGAGGACAACTTGCTAGCGAAGATTACTGCCGGTTCTACTGCAGTCACATCAGTTAACAACTTCGGTGTTGCTCGTGACTTCCTAGTTCAGGTACGTCGCGCATGTGCAGCATACCGTTCACGCCACCGTCTTGACCCTCAGACTCGTCTGAAGGCAATCATGCCGGCATGGGTTCTAGATGTTATCGCAGCTGACCTAACCTTGGCAATGCCAGGTGACGGTACTCTGTCTGCATCAAGAGCAGAGATTGAAGGCTTCATGTCATCTCTAAACGTTGACGTTGTTGTTCACCTAGATGACAGCTCAAACAACGGTGTATTCGGTGCCCAAAGCGCCGGTGCAATGCTTGAGTTCCCTGACACATTCCGCTGGTTCTTGTTCGCTGAAGGTACATTCTTGTTCCTAGACGGCGGAAACCTAGACCTTGGAATCATCCGTGACAGCACCCTAGTTGGCACCAACGACTACAAGATGTTCATCGAAACATTCGAGAACGTTGCAAAGGTCGGTATCGAATCTCTAGTCGTTACCTCAACCATCAACGTAACTGGAGCTGCCGCAGCTCTTGTAACACCGTCTGCTTCTGCAGCATCGTTCGACCTATAGTCGAACAAAACTCTTTTGTTGGGGTGGCCTCTTCGGAGGTCACCCTGACAATAAGAATCTTAGATTTTATAGATAAAGGAAAACCATGGCGTTCGATGGCAGTTTTGATGCACCGAAAATCGTTCCTTCCGCCTTTGGGCTATTTTCTATCTTCGAACCACAAAATCCAGAAGAAGAAGAAAAGTGGGTTCGCGGATTTTACCAACAGTGGGAGACCACTCCTAACTACGTCCGTAACTGGGACGAAACAAGCACGACTTCATACGTTGTAGACAATAATCCTGGCGCTGCTAGGTACAGTTACCACATACCATTTTTTATTGAGGCAGAAGACTACGCCTCTACATTCGGCGCTCCTGGTGTAGACCGTTTCGCTAGAGTTATTCGTCAGCTAGAAGGTTGCACACAGAAAGCTGTTGAGCTAGAACTTTGGGACGGCTCGGTTGCACTTCAAGGAACAGGCACAGACCTTGTAAACCCGTATCTTACAAAAGGTGCATCTGTCACCATTCTTCCAGGACGTACCTCAGCCGGTGCAGTCGCAGACCCTGCAACAAACGGTGCTGCAATCTCAGTAAAGCACGGCGTTAGTGTTCTTGAGTATCAAATCGGTCAGTACTCTTCTGGCGGTGAGCAGGGTTGGATTCACATGACTCGCGACACTGCCGCTGTTCTTAGTTCTTACAATCAAATGGTATTTGATACCTACGATTCTAAAGGTTTTCGTCAGCATCTACAAACATTTGGTGGCACTCCACTAGTAGTCGGCTCTGGCTATTCAGGTAACGGACCAGTTGTAAACGTTACTAATAAGGCTCTTGCCTCAAACGTTGTGACACTTACTACAGCAAACAACCACGGACTTGCCGTAGGTGACACTGTAATTGTCACAGGTGTTGACGCTACGTTCAATGGTACTTATACAACAACAACTGGTACTGCTGGAAAAACTATCAACTACGCTAAAACAGCAACAGATGTAACATCAGTAGCGTCCACAGGCGGAACAGCTCAAATGCAGGCGGATAGCCGCTACAAATGGATTTACGCGTCAGGTGAAGTTCGAGTCTATCTCGGAAAACCAGACGTGGTAAATGACAACCTAGCTCAAGGCTATGACGTCACTGGCAACAAGAATGACATGAGAATCAAGGCGACTCGGGCAGCCGCAGTTTACTTTGATACATCCATCCACCTAGGCGTCAAGGTCGACTTGACGCTGACTAACTAACAAAAGGAGAATAGGTAAATGCCTACTCAAGACTATGCAGCAAGCATCCAGGGTGTGTCAATTCGCGTCACTCGTCTGGATTCTTCTGGTAACCTACTAAATTCACCTGGTGACAGCTACACGACATCAGCTTTCATGCGTGTCTCGTTCACACCAGAATACGAAGAAGGCGACGAAATCACTGAGAAGTCAGCGAACGGCGCAGTCTGCGTTACATACAAGTCTCCAGACACGCTAAAGCGTATCAAGCTAGAACTTGCTATCTGTGAGCCAGACCCAGAACTTACTAACCTAATCTCAGGTGGTCTGCTCCTCCGTAAGAACCTTGGAACATTCGCATCAACTAACAACCAGTCAATCGGTTGGGCAGCTCCAGCTGTAGGCGATGACCCAGCAGGTTACGGTGTAGCGATTGAGTGCTGGTCATGGGCTATCAAGGATGGCAAGAAGGCTACTACGCTTCCTTACTTCCAGTGGGTATTCCCATACGCTAAGCTCCGCCAGTCAGGTGACCGCGTCATCGAAAACGGCATGCTTGCGACCACATTCGAAGGCTACGGTCTAGGAAACATTCAGTTCAAGTCAGGTATTGACGGTCGCTGGGAGTTCCCGACTGCGGCAGAGCGTCCGTACTCTTACGCACGTGCTTCTTACGCGCCACTAGGTCTAAAGGGCTTCTACACCTGGAACTACTCTGGTGAAGGTGTTACTGAGCTTGGTAGCCCAGAGTACACAGCTGTTACTTCACTTGATGGTATCAACTACACCCTCAAGGACACAGCAATCACTACTGCTGGTGCAATCACATTGAACACTACAGCTAACCACACATACAGTGTCGGTGACTTGCTGACAGTTGGAAATGCTGACGCAACTTACCAGGTTACTAACAAGGTTGCTACAACAACTACTGTGACGCTTACTCTTGCATCAGGACACGGTGTTGTTGTTGGTGACAAGATTATTGTGTCGATTGGTGATAGCGCGTTTGACGGTACTTACGGTGTTGCAACGGTGTCAACAAACGACATCACTTATGCGAAGGCAAATGCTACAGCTGTAAGCACTACTCTGGTTAACAGCGCTACTGCAGTTGTGACTCGTAACATCTTCAACGGTACATTCACTGCTCTGTCAGGTACTTCAGGTGCCGGTATCTCAGTTGCTCGTCGTGTATCAGCTACAGTTGCTACTGAAAACGCTGCTGGAACCGCCGCTGTCTACACATCTACTGCGCACAACTTGGTAGTTGGACAGCTAGTTACCGTCACAGGATTCACTGCGACTCAGTTCAATGTGACTGCTTCGGCAATTACTGCAGTAACAACTAACAGCTTCACTGTTGCTGTTACTCACACTGCTAACGCTACTGAAACTCCATCTACTGCAGCTGTCGTACAGGTCACACGTGGTACTGCAATTACAACCACTAGTGCTCTTGCAGGTGCTTCTGTTTCATCTGGTCAAGCAGGTACTTCAACTACAACTGGATACAACGTTCCTGGAAACATCAGCTTCAACCCTGACTATGCAGTTGACCGCGTTATCAAGTCTAACGAGGACCCAACCGCCTAATAGCAAAAATAATCGGGCGGCACGTCTTATTGAACAATTTCATAGACGTGTCGCCCGTTTTACTAAGATAGAGGTTTTACAATGACTGGTCTTTGGGTTACGGCAAGTGACCTTGGGCAGTACTCAAACACTGAGTATGCACAGGAAGCAGTTGAAGCTGCGTCGTATCTCATGTGGACAATGTCAGGAAGACGCTTTAACGGCATAACGACAGTTACAGAAAAATACGTGTGTGCTAACAGAAGTTACCGCCTTGGAGCTTCATCAAAAAACTATTCGGCATCTCTAATCAACGGAGAAGCGTACAACTTTCCAATCTCCGACTTTAACCAGTACGCTGAATTAGTTTCAGACGGTCTATCACCTGAATCGCGCATCAAGTTGCGTGGGCGTCCAGTGACCCAGATTCATGCAATTCGTACACGCGATGGACAAGTACTAGACCCAAGTTCCTACTACTTGGTAGACCATTCAACTATCCAGGCATCGACTGGAGTGCTGTGGACGCCGTGTAACGTAGAAGTCACGTATTCATACGGAGTTCCAGTTCCAACCGCTGGTAAGATGGCTGCGCGTACACTGGCTATTGAATTTGCAAAACTTTGGGCAGGTGACGACGACTGCATGCTTCCTCAGCGTGTCACATCTGTTGCTCGCCAAGGTGTCAGCTACACACTGCTTGACAGCCAAGACTTTATCGCTGAGCTTCGAACAGGACTTTACGCAATCGACTTGTTCCTAAAATCAGCGAACCCAGACGGTGCAAAGGCACGTGCAAAAGTATTCTCACCTGATGCACCGCGTGCTCGTCGCTACACACCAAAAACTGCACCTCTTACAGCTAATGCACTGCTGGACATCGTAAGTCTAAGCGGTGCGCCAGCACAGTTTAGCACTGTCGGCAAGGGACTAGACACCACTATCTTTGTTGACCAAGTTGGCTGGAGCCCTAAGGTGATAGTCCGCAACTGGAGTGGAAACAAGTCAGTCACTGTGGATTCTGCGTATGTAGTATTAATTAGTCCGTCACGAGTAGATTTCTCAATTCCTTATGCAACAGCGCAATCGGTATTGGGAATGGTTGACCCAGGGAGCTGGACTTTGTATGCTAGCAAGACCGTTAACGGTGTTGAGTCGCTTGCAGAAATTGGCTCTGGAAACCTAACAATCAAGATGTACACCTCCTAAAAAGAAAAGAGTAAAAATGTTATATCAAACAAACTTCACCGCTACAGACATGCACGACTTGTCAAAGCCTGTAGTTCCTGTAGTTGAAGCTAAGAAGGCTGAAGAAGTCGTTAGCAAGAAGGCAGAAAAGCCGGCTAAGCCAGTTGTTGAAACAGTTGTCGAGCCAGTAGTTGAGCCTGTTGTTGAACCAGTTGTCGAAGAAGTTGTCGAAGAAGTTAAGGTAGCTGAGCCGACCAAGGAAGCTACTAAGTAAGAATAACTGATGGCTACCACTATTGATATCTCAGGAGTGGCCGAAGACGCACTAAACCTAAAGCAGATGCTTGACGGTGTTTTAGAGCGAGTTGAGGCAATTTACCAGTCGTATAACGTCTCGTTGCCAAACAGACGTTATTGGACAATGGGGCAGCCAGCTGTAGACTGCGAGCAAGTTGTAGTTTCATTTATTCAGATGTATTTAGGCCCGGTCGGTGCAGAGATAAACAGTCCGCAGCGCTGTAACGTTCCAAGAACGGCCACTCTCACTATCTCTGTTGCTAGAGAGGTTCCAGTTGTCGGCCAGAACGGCCAACCTCCTAGTACAAGCAAGATTCAACAAGTAGCAGCATACGCTGCGATTGATGCCTGGGTATTAATGCAGTCTGTAAACCTACTAGACCAATGGGACTCTTCTGGCTACGGTCCAGGAGTTCTTGCCACTGTTGAAGTTGGAGAGCCTGAGGGTGGACTCCAATCCACAACATTGCAGATAACCATGGCGGTTCCATAATGCCAGACCATTTAGTAATCAACATTGACAAGACAAAGTTAGGCTACGAGCTTAATGGTGACCGTGGAGAAATTGGCCGCTGGCTAAAGAAGCGTGGAGAGCTCGCGCTAAATGCCGCGAAACGTCAAGTTGGAGTAAAGACCGGTTCGCTTCGTAGAAGCATTCGTATGTCTCATCTAACGAATTCTACTGGCCAGTACTTGACTATCTGGACGATGCATCGCATTGCTGCAATCCACCACAACGGGACTCGTCCACACATTATTACTCCAAAGCAGGGAACAAAGGTTCTGCGATTCACTCGAGGAGCGCAAGTTGTTTACGCTAGACGTGTTCGCCACCCTGGAACTAAGCCTAACAGGTTCCTTGCAGACCAACTCGTTTACTTCATACCATAATACGATTGGTGTAGGAGCAAAAATGCTTCTATCAGACGATTACACATATCTAACAGAAAGAGAACTAAAGTGACCCGATTTAAAGACTTTGGCACCGGCGCAGACGGAGACCAGAAAGAACCACTAACATTCAAACTTCACGGTGAAGAATTCCGCTGCCTTCCTCAGGTTCAGGGAAAATTGATGCTTGACCTAGCAAACAACGGAGACGACAATTCTCCAGGTCAGACAGCAAAATTCATCGGCAAGTTCTTTGTAAGTGTGCTAGAAGACGAGAGCTACAAACGCTTTGATGACTTGCTTACCAGCAAGGACCGGATTGTATCCGTTGAAACTCTAAGTGAAATTATTGGCTGGCTTGTTGAGGAGTACACTACCCGCCCGGAAGAGCAGCCAGAGCTCTCCTCCGCTGGGCAGTAGACCTCTGGCCATACGTAAACGGTAAAGGTCTGGTACACGGAGTGAACCTCAAAGAAATGGAAGCATCTGAAATGCTAGATGTTATTCATTACTTCTTTGAAGATGAGGTCCGTGGACTTTCTCCAGAACTTATTGAGGTTAGAGACGGAATGCGTAGAACTATCTACGAGGACCTCTATGGCCAGAAATATGCTTACGGCAGCGCCGCATCAGGAGATAGAGGATTAGAGAATCTTGACGATGAATTGGGGCAGTTACCTGCTGAACCTGAGGCTCCGATAAATCCATTTAATCCTAGAACAAGGACCTATGTACCACCTACAAACTTCAACCCAGACGCAGTAGCACCATTTGGTGACATCTTGGATGCACCAATAAACTAGCATAACTTAGGAAGGAGGTCCTCTCATGGCCATCGGCGGCGCTAATAACGTTGGTAGCATTACGCTCATTGCGCGCGTAATTACTGAAGGTTTTGAGAGAGACCTAAAGGACAAACTTCGCGGTGCCGAAGGCATCGGTCAAAAGGCTGGACAAGATATAAGTCGCGGCCTTGAAAAAGGAATGGCCAGTGGTGGAGGCAGCAAAGGCGGCGGCTTTGATGAAATTCTAAACAAGTTAGAGTCGCTTGCTCCTGGAGCTGATAAGGCTCGTGAAAAGATGATGGCCTTGAGCAAGGCTGGATACATTGCTCAAGGCGGTATTGGTGTTCTATCTGGCAGCGTATCTTCTCTAGTCGGAGGTTTAGGTTCTCTAATCGGAGTCGCTGGTGGTGCTGCAGCTTCGTTAGTTGCAGTAGTAGGCGCTTTTGCCGGACTGAAAGCAGGATTTGCAGTTGCTAAACTAGCGCTGTCCGGTGTCGGTGCTGCAGCAAGCACATTAGCAAACCCTACAGGTGGCGTACAACGAGCAAGAGCGCAGCAAGATGCTGAACGTGCCTTAGCACAAACCATTCAGCGCAACGATGAAAGCCTAGCAGCTGCACATAAGCGCCTTGAAGAGGCACAACATAATCTAAATAATGCCATTAAAGACGGCCGTGAACAAATGCGGCAGATTGGCTTTGAAGCTGAACAAGCTGCGCTAGATGAGACAGGTGCAAGTCTAAACCTTGAAAAGGCAAGATTGACTCTTGCCCGTGTTCAGGATATGCCGCCTAGCAGCATGGCTCGTAGACAGGCTATGCTTCAGTACCAGGAGGCTGAACTAGCCTTTCGCAGGTCAAAGGCAAATGCAGAAGTTACCAGTAAAGAGCAAGACCGTGTTGCACAAACTGGAATCATGGGTATCGAATCTGTCCGCGATGCGACAAATGCAAGAAACAATGCCGAGCTAGACCTAAACAAAACTCTACGTGACGCACTTCAGTCTCAGGCTGCAGCGGAGCGTGCACTAAGACGAGCTCAAACTGCAGGAGCTGAGCAAGCTAACGCAGCGCTAATGAAGCTCACTGTGACGCAGAAAGAGTTTGCTAGATATCTTGCAAAGATGCATCCAGAGTTTCAAGCACTAAAGGAAGCGGCAGCTTCTGGATTCTTACCAGTATTACAGCAGCAACTAGATAGACTAATCCACGGACCGGCATTTCCTGCGCTAAAGGGTAACATTCACCAGCTAGCTCTCGGCATGGGAGATGCAACTAAAAACTTTGTTGACATCTTTGATACCGCAACAGTTCGCGGTCGAATGGACTCATTTGTCTCCACATCGCGTACCGTGCTATCTAGCTTTGGTAAAGCTGCTGGAAACGCTTTTAGTGGAATGCTTGGAATACTTAAAGCCGCTGCGCCGCTAACAGAAAAGTTTGCCGGCTGGCTGGTAACTATTTCAACTAAGTTTAACAACTTTGTGACTAAAGGTCTCCAGGACGGTTCACTAACTAAGTTTTTCAACCGCGCCGGTGAGCTTGCAGCACAGTTCGGTAAAATTGCTGGAAATGTGTTCTCAGGGTTAGGCGGTCTGATAAAGGCTAACTTTGGCCCAACAAGTGGCGGCCAACTAATGCTGAATTTCCTTCAGACAGCTACAGGCAAATGGCGTGAAATGAACACAGTTGCCGGGCAGAGTAAATCTCAATCGTATTTCCTTGGAGCTGCGGCTAATACAAAGGAAATGCTCACCACAATAGGTGGTGTTTTACATGTGTTCAAGGAGTTAGGAACTGCTCCTGAAACAAAGATATTCTGGCAGACGCTAAAACAAGCGACTCCGTTTATTCAAACTATTCTTCAAGAATCTATTAAGACTCAGCCTGCTCTTGCACAGCTTCTTGTAAGTCTAACTAAGTTTATTGCTGCTCTATCTGATTCTGGTGCTGCGAGCACATTCTTTAGAACTCTTTCTGGACTTGTAGACATTGTCACCAATGTGCTAAATGCACTAAAACCTGTTTTAGACGTTCTAGGCGTATTCCATGGTGCAATAGTTGCTCTTATTTTTGGATTCAAGGGTGCACAGTTTATCTTTAATTACTTCATTGGCCAACTAAAATCAGTGACACGAGGAATGAATGCGCTGTTTGGTGAAACTAACCGCGTAAAGACTGCTAACGCAGAGGCAGCAAAAACTACAAAAGCTCTTCAGGCTGCTAACATTGCATTAGACAAAGCCACTCTTGGAGTTCAAAAGGCTGAGGCAAGCCTTGCTGCTCAGCGAGCAAGATTATTGCAAGCGACTAATGCTAGGACTCAGGCTGAGGACAAGCTAGCACTAGCTGTAAATGAGGCTAACATTGCTGAAGCTGAGGCAATGAAGGTCAATCAGTCCGGAACAGCAAGCGACGCAGAGAGAGCCGCCGCAGCAGATAGATACACTGCCGCAGTCATGCGAGAAACTAAAGCTGAGCAAGACTTAGCACTAGCCATTGAGCGTGAAAACGTGGCTGCACAAAAGGCTGTGCTAGGCCAGTCTGAACTAAAAGCCGCCCAAGGCAGAGCCACGTTAGCAGCTGAAGCGCAAACTACAGCCGTTGCTAAAAACGAAGCAGCACTTAAAACTGCAAACGTTGCTAAAAACGGATTCTTCTCAAAACTAACTAAAGGTGCCGGCTGGGCAATGGCAGCCGGAGTTCTTCTCGATGTTGCTGTTCAACTGGACGAGGCGTTTAAGCAGGCAAGACTAGATGCAGCAATGTCCGGTGACCAAATTAGGAACTCGCTACTCACCGGTGTAGACGGTGCAGTGACACTAAGAAAGTCATTGGAATCCGTCAACTTTGTCGACCTACTGCCTAGCAGCAGTTGGACTACCCAATGGGCCGATGCGAATAAGACTATAAAAATTGCAGCTGTAGGTAGCAAAGACTTGGGTGCTGCTGTGGTTAAACTTAACAGTTACACTAAAGCTCCTTGGTTCAACCAAGCTGGTGACTATCTTGGTAGCCGAGCAATGGTTGCTGAGTTTGACCAGATGGCCGGTCAACTTAAAAAAGTTGGCTCTCAACTCAGTACTCTAGCTCAAAGCAACATGCCTGCTGCTCAGGCTCGCTTCCAGGAAATGAGTGTAGCTCTCGGAGATAATGATGAAGCCGTATCAGCACTTCTTGACACAATGCCTGACTATAAAACAGACATTCAGGAGCTAGCGACAAGTCTAGGTATCAACACCGCAGCAATGACTGAACAAGAGCGGCAGCAGACTCTGGTCACTTTGGCTCAGGGTAAAGGCGCTGCTCAAATGGAGAACAACAGGGTCGCAGCTGAAAACCTAGCCAAGGGCATCACAGATGCAGCCGGCAAAATGATAAGCTACTCCGACGCAATTGACGCTGCTACCACAGATGGAAAAGTTTCTCTAGACAAGTTCTTAAAAGAGCAGAACAGGCAAGTTAGAGAAGCTGCTGCCTTCCAAAACAATCTTCTGTACCTAGCTGCGCACAATGCCGGTGACGCTACTATCAAAGGTCTTAGCGCTATGGACCCGAAGATTGCAGCACAGCTAGCACAGAAGATGGTAGACGGAGGCACCAAAACTATTGAACGTGCTAGAGCATCATTTGAAGCTGCGGCCGCAACAGCTTCCAGTGGTGCAGCAACTGGTATATCTAATCAGGCAAGTGTAATTCAGACAGCTTTTTCAACAGTAGGTGCTAAGGCTGCTTTGGCCCTATCCGAGGGCATGACTTCAAAGGCGCTAACAGTCACAGAAGCACAGAAAACTTTAACTACGTGGAAAGCAATCTACGACGAAGGTGTCAAAGAGCATGGTGCTCACTGGGCACAAACACTTGTAGACGGCATTGCAACTGGAAAAACTAAGGTTCAAGATGCTGTTGCTAAACTCAAGCCTGGTACAGTAAAGATTCCTGTAGACTTTGACGTAAAAAATAAGCCTAAGGGCTTTAACCTGTTTGATGGGAGCACTTGGGGTAGCGCATTCCAGTCTATTGTTGATGCCTTCAAGAAAAAGAAAGACGGCGGACTTCTTAAACTTGCAAACGGCGGCATCGCAAAATATGTAAACGGTTCAGGTTACGCTGTTGGCCGTGGTGGTCCTCGTGACGACCTGATTCCTGCAATGATTTCATCTGGTGAGTTTGTTGTCAACGCCCTGTCGACAAAGAAGTATCTTCCACTACTAAACGCTGTCAACAACGGCAGTTACCCTGACCAGGCTATTGCTCGTATGGCAGGAGCACAGTCTAGTGGAGATGTCAACATTTCGATAAGTGTCAACTCGAGTCCTGGAATGGACACCGTTGAACTTGCTGCTGAAGTCGGTCGTGTGCTTCAACTTCAAATGCGTAGAGGAGCTCGCGGATGAGTCGTATAAACCTTATAGGTAACCCGTCGTTTAAGACAGACACTACCGGATGGTCCGCTCTTGGAAGTGGAACTTCGTTTGTTCGTAGCACAACGGATGGCTTCTTTGGCAGCACATGTCTAGAAGTGACTAAGCCAGCAATTGCTTCAGCTGGTGTGGCATGGTCATCAGCTGCAACTACAAACCTAATCAGCAATCCAAGCTTTGAAGACACTACTGCCACAACCACTGCTAGAACTAACTTAGCGACTAACCCTGGTTTTGAAGCATCGTCTAGCACGGCAACCATTCGCACTAATCTAATTCTTAACCCAAACTTTGCGGCAACTTCTACTACAACTACTAGCAGAATTAACTTGTGCACAAACCCAAGTTTTGAACACGCTACTACTCCTACGAATGGTTGGCTTGGTGCTGGAGCAACACCAAATACTGCCAGTATTGCCGTGTCTACTGCGCAAAAATACGTCGGCAGTCAAAGTTTGCTTGTCACGTACGCCGCTGGTACAGGTGGAACAAACAATGGTGCCGGATACGCACTTTCCCTGCCTGCTACTACAACATACACTTATTCTGCGTACGTCTACACTCCAACTGGTTCTGTTCTACCACAGCTTAGCGTTCAAGGAACCAGCTTTGCAGTGACATCTACAAACGCGACTTTGTACGATACTTGGGAAAGACTTTCAGTTACATTTACCACGACTACTGCTCAAAACTACACTTTTTATGTACTAAACAGCGCGACAGTTGCTGTAGGAAAAACTTTCTACCTAGACGCCGTTCTGATAGACCTAGCATCAACGACTAGGCCTTACTTTGATGGGAACACCGCTGCTGCTAATGAGTTTACTTATGCCTGGTCTAGCACCACTAACTTAAGCACAAGTCTACAGCAATACTCTGCTGCACCTAACTACTCAGCAGATTTGGCAAAAAGTATCGTTGCTAGAAGTTCTACAACGAGCTATCTAGGTACTTATAGCGGTTTAGTGACAAGCCTTAGTAGTTCTGGCAATCTCGCCACTTATTCCTATAACACGGCCGTCACTGCTGGAACTACTTATGTTGGTTCTTTATATGTTAAAGACCTAAGCCTCGGTGGAAACATTTATGTAAATATTGACTGGCGTGGCAGCGGAGGTTACATAAGTACTAGTGGTGGTACTGCAACAGCTATTTCTACCGGTTCTTGGACAAGAATTAGCGTCACTGGCGTTGCTCCGTCTGGAGCTGGAGCCGCTGCTGCAACAGGTGCTTCACTTGTACTAGTAGTTCCTTCAACAGCTGCGTATGGTTCACAGGTTTACATAGACGCTGCTATGCTTGAAGCAGGTTCTTCAGTTAATACGTATTTTGACGGGTCAACGACTGCAGCAGGTGACTTCACTTACACATGGAATGGAACCGCTGATGCTTCAACAAGTAATCAAGTTGCAAACATGGTTGATGGTTGGGTTTCTGGATACAACCCAGGAAACTTGGCATACGGTCGATACAGAACTAGTGCAGACAAGCAAAGCGGTTCTTACTCGTATGCTGTTAATGTGTACCAAGGAACAGGAGCGAGCCAACTTAATCTAACATCAGACTTTTTTGCTAATGGGTCAACTTTTGCAAGCAAAACTTATACCGCCTCAGTATATGTGTACGCTAGTCGTGCACAAACTGTTTCTTTATTTATGACGCTCGGCACTGGTTCTGGTAGTCTATACCCATCTACGGCAGTTTCAGTTACGGCAGGAACTTGGACTAGAATAAGCCGAACTTATACTATGCCTTCTGACTTAACCACTATGAAAATAGAGCTTGTCACTAACCCGTCAGCGGGAGATGTCTTTTATTACGACCAGTTACTAGTAGAACAGTCTTCTCAGCTTAAGTCATACTTTGATGGCAGCACAACGGCTGCAGCTAATCTAACTTATGCATGGTCTGGCACTGCTAACGCAAGTACTAGCGTCCAGCAGTATCTTGCTAATCCTAGCTGGGGGTCTCTTAACTCTATATCTGCAGTTGCTTCAGCGTCTCAGTTTTACATTGGAACTAAATCGGCCTTAGTTACCGCGGACGGTTTTGGAACCTTTGGAATATTTAACTCAGGTGTGGCTTTTGCGTGGACGGCGGTAACTGTTGGTGTCACGTACACTTCTTCTATTTATGTCCGTGACGTCAACACTGCGGTTTCGTACTACGCAGGCATTGAGTGGAGAAACAGCGGTGGCTCTAGTTTTTCAACTATAAACGGAACATCTAAGACAGTCACGTCTTCAGGTTGGACTCGCATAAGCGTCACGGCAACTGCTCCTCTCGGAGCGGTAACGGCAGGTCTTGTATTTTATTCAACCGCCACGCCAGCAAGCGGTACTCAGGCTTATTTTGATGGTGCAGTGTTTGAAGCAAGTTCTACACCGACTTCTTATTTTGACGGCAGTGTTACAGCAATTGCTCCAGGCACAACTTATTCTGCGTCGTTATATGTAAAAATTCCAGTTGGGCAAGAAGCCTCTTCACTTAGGCTTTATCTCTACTGGTACGACTTTACAGGTACACAGCTCTCGTTTGCTACCGGCGCACTTATACCAATGGTCAGCGACGAAGGCTGGGTACGACTAGCTGTAACTGCTGTTGCTCCTGCAGATGCTGTAATTGCACAGATACGACTGTACCAGCCTACCGCTGGAACTGCAGGACAGAAGTTCTTGATTGACGCTGCAATGCTAGAAGCATCTGCCTATGTCAATGAGTACACAGACGACTTTAGCCAAGGCCAAGAAACTACAAAGGTCAATAACGCCTTACGTCCTGTTCCATACCCTCACCTTACAGGTATGCAGCTAAATGCCGATGTGAACATAAACGGACTAATCCTAAACACTATTGATGAGGATTCGATTGTCTGGGTCTGCACAGGAATTAATGGCTGGTGGGGACAGACCCAGAGCGACATTCAGGACCTACCACGCGGTCTTGGAGACGGTTCCTACGACGTAGTTGGTAGATACACGGCAAGGCAAATTGAGCTCAAGGGGTCAATCCTGCCGCCTGACGCTTCGTACATAGATGCTGCAAGAAACAAACTTGTAAAGGCCATAGACCTTGTACGCACTAAAGGCTGGCTACTAGCCGACGAGTCGCCGGTAAAAGGCGCTCAAGTTCGTTTGAGCGGCCAGCCGACTATCGATGTTGTGAATGCTCGTGGTCGTATGGACTTCTCCGTGGGACTTCGTGCACCTGACCCAATCAAGTACCACTATGACACTACTGTAGATGAAGGCTTTACAAAGTCAACTATTACCTCAGGTGGAAGTGCAACGTTCAACAACATCGGCAACACTAACGTATGCGCATTGATGACAGTCACCGGACCGTTTACTGCAAACAGTGTAATCAAGAACACAACCACTAACCAAAGCATAAAGATGCTTAGTGCGCTAAGCGCAGCTGGACTAAGCCTAGGCCCGGTGACTGCAGTAAAGCGTGTCACTACCGACGGAGTCAAGTATGCAACAGTTTCAGTTTCTACTAACTATAAACTAGCTGTCGGAGACAGCGTTACCATAGCCTCAGTTGGAAACAGTTTTGATGGAACTTTTGTAGTCCAAGCTGTCAACTTCACAAGTTCAACGACTCTAGACTTGACCTATGTTTACACAGGCGCCTCAGCAGATTACGCGTACGCTGCAGCGACAGGAACAGTTACTTTGACTAACAATGAATTCATGGTAATAGACACCTATAATCGTGATGTGTTCTTGAACAACAACACTACTGGAAGTCGCGAGCTGCTAGACACACTAGTTGACTGGATTGTTATTCAGCCAGGCGTCAACACAATCAAGATTACCGATGCCGGAAGCAATACTACCGGAACACTAGAGGTGAAGTTTCGCTCCGGTTGGATCGGCTAAAAATGATAAGATTATCCTAAGAGACCGATACGGAAAGTAAGACAACATGGCAAATAACGATGGAACTTATTCCTATCGCTACTTTACGGCTGATTTGCTCACCAATAAAGTCTTCGGTGAAATCCCGTTTAAAGGCGTCACCTACGAGCGCGCGCTAAAAGGTGCAGGTTCTTTTAGCGGTAGCATCGGAATTACACCTGACACTGCAAAACTTGGAGTCTACGACACGACTCTACCTGGTAAAACTGCGCTGTATGTGGTTAGAAATGGTGTCTGCGTCTGGGGCGGAATTATCTGGGGAAGAACGTACGATGTTATTTCCAAGAAGCTAGATGTTAGCGCCTCTGAGTTTACAAGTTATCTTTACCATCGCCGCGCATGGAGAACTTGGCACAATAGTTTTACTGCCGATCTTTCAGTGTCAGGTGGAGTAATAACAGCAACCATTAGTTATGGAATGACCTACACATTAAATGAGGACTCTACTGTCCACATCATTATGAGCGACATAAATTATTTTAAATACAACGGATACTACAAGCTCTCTGCAGACTCTATTGCAGACGACACCACTAAAGTGGCGACTTTTACTGCAAGTGCAGTTTCAGTGGCGACACAGACATTGTCTTCAGTTACCTTGCCAGACGGGTCCTATCCAGCTGTCACTATCGATGTGCACACTAACACCTACGATTACGTGCGCTCACTTATTAGCACAGTGTCTAAAGACTTTAATGGAACTACTTTTCCAAACAACGAAATAGAGCCGTCAAAGAACACAACGTTAGCGATTACAAACCGTGGAATAACAGACGGCGTTGCAACTATAACGATGAATGCAACTCCGACTCTGATTCCAGGCCAAGAGTTCCAAGTATTTAACGTAGGCACAAACTTTGATGGATACCAAACAGTAACCTCGGTGTCAGGAACAAACGTAACCTATGACAGTGGTGGTGGAAGTATAACTTACGCTGCAACTAGCCCGGTCTATGTTAGAGCCACGAGCAGAACACTCAGTGGAGGAACTGCGCTTGTTACAACTGAATCACCTCATGGTTTATACGTTGGCCAGTCTGTGACGCTAGAAGGTCTAGACAATCCACTTAGAAGTACTAATCGTTTTGATGGCACAGTTAAAGTGACAAACATTCCAACTAAGTCATCTTTTGAGTACAGCACCGGCACCAAGAACAGCGAAGGCCTAACTACACTGTCTCCAGGAACTGTAACCACAGCTGTTCTAAAAAATAAAACAGTTACTTCTGTATCTGCAAATGGAACTACAGCAGTTTACCAGTGTGCAAATGCCTTCTCGGTCGGGCAGTACGTCTCAATCAACAGCGGAGCTCTCAGCAGAATAATCGCAAGAGACGCGTCAAGTTTTACAATAAAAAGCAGTTCCACTACTAGCGGAACACTCACCAGTACTACGGCTACCGCCTACGCACTAGTTCAATACCGTCAGTCTTCAAACAACATAGTCCAAATCGCTACATCAGAAAATCACGGATTAGGAACTGTAAACGCGTCTGTGACAGTAGATGTAAGCGGTCTGTACGACACCACTACTGTGGTTGCTCGCCAGCTCAATGCGAACGTTGCAACGCTTACTACAGCTGAAGCCCACGGCTATTCATTAGGAGGAACAGTAACAGTTTCAGGTGTCACCGACCTAACTAAAACTACAACCGGCAAAATGAGTATAGCCAACTCTATTGCTACATTCACAGTAGATACCGCCACACCGCATAACTTAATAGTCGGCAACACAGTAACAATTACAGGTGTAAAAGACACGTATGCAATTACAGGATACGCGTTTACATACGCAACTAATTCATTAGTCTTTACAACCTCGGCTACTCATAACATTGCTGTCGCTGATAAAGTCACGGTAAGCGGCGTCACACGGCGTACAGTCTCGTGTACCGAAGTTTACATCTACAACAAGATAGTGCGTCTAACTGCGCCACTCAATCACAATGTTAAAGCTAACGACAAAATTACTGTCACCGGGTACAAGACTACTAAGACACTAACTCCGACCTTAGTGGCAAAACACGGAAAAGCTGCAAAGCCAGATGTAAAAACATATAGCCTAGTCAACATTCAATTTGGCGCTAAACATGGATTAAAAGCCGGTGTGTATTTGACCACTAGCTGGACATCACCAATTGGGTCAGGTTATTTTAAGAATGGTCGATTTAAAGTTACTAAGGTTGTAGACGACTACACTTTACAGTATGACGACAAAATTGAGTACTCAGGCAACAGAACCTCGGTGTCAAGTCCTGGAACAGTCGCAGCAGCATACAGCTACGGAGTCAATGGCACGTGGACTGTATCATCTGTAGATGCAACACACATTTTCTGGAAGGCCAGCGGTGCTGAAAATACTGCAGTAACAGCCGATGCCACTACAGTAAGTCTTATCGACTCAGTTGAAAACGAGTACGACGTTGTTAGTGCGAATAACACAACGTTTACTGTGACCTCTACGCCTTACACAGTTGATAGAACTAGGACGTCAATAAGCGGAGTGGCTACAGTCGTAGATGGAATCTTCAATGTGACTAACGGTAACGTCGTGTCTACTCCAAGCGGAACATCATTGACTTATCAAAAAAGCACTACTACGTACCCGAATCTTCGTGTAGCTGTTAGTTCTAAGTCCATTACTGGAAACACAACAGTTCTTAGCCCTTACTTCAACGTCACTAATGCCACAATAACCAGTGTTAGTACTAACAAGTTTAGTTACACTATCAGCCCAACGGCTAAGAAGACAGTAGAAAACGCGATTGCTAACCCGACTGGAATCGCTACTTCTGGAAGCGCTTTTGGTGGCACTGGCTTGGCTGCCACAATTACTGCAGGTGCTGGATTACAGTACACAGTATCAGGCACAGGAGACCAAGCATCACGACGAGCATTCGGCTTTGCTAGTGCCACTTCTAACCCACAAATCCACTATGGAACCTACGGTGGGTACACTAACAACTCAGACATGCTGTTTGATTTTTCATCAGCTGGATTCTCTCAGACTCAGACCTTGCCTATAAACTTTCGTGGATACGAAACAAGAAGTATTGGTGAGGAACTAGATAAGTACTCAGACGTAATCAATGGCTTTGAGTATCGAGTCGACTGTTCGTACGACCCTAATACAAACACATTCAAGCGAGTCTTTGTCTTGCTGCCTATCATTCCTGATAGTCTTCAGTCATATCTTTCTGCTTTACCAGGTGGAGTTCTTTACCTGGGAACATTTGCTCCTCCAAGTGCATTCGGCGCAGACCAAATAGTGTTCAACTTTCCTGGAAACATTAGCGACCTTTCAATTGACGAATCAGCTGAGAACTCAGCGACAAGATTCTTCATGGTTGGAAACATCGGTGAACTAGGTGATGGGGCAAGCCAGCCATACGCAGTTGCAGTAGACACAAGCCTACTAAACCCGACGAGTGGAACGATGACTGGATGGCCTTTGCTAGATGACAGCCACACTGACCAGGACATATACGACGAAAACTTACTGTACAGTTACGCACAGCGGTATCTTGCTGAGGCTAAACCGCCAGACATGAAGATAAGAGTATCAGTAAATGGCTCTATTACTCCAGCAGTCGGAAGTTACTCGCCTGGAGACTGGTGTACACTTGTTGTTGACGACCAGTTTATTCAGCAACGTTTGACAAACGACCTAGAACCACGTGGAGATGTCATGATTAGAAAAATTGACAGTATAAACGTATCTGTGCCAGATGGTTCAAGCTTTCCAGAGAAGATTTCACTTTCATTAGTACCAGAGTGGCAGGCGGACCAAATTGGCAAGTAGACGTTATCGCTCTAAAAACACTCTAAACAGTAACATTTCAAACATAGACAACCGTCTATACAACCTAGAAACTAGACCTGCTGCTCGTAAGATTTCAGCTAACACTATTAGTGCTACTCACATTCAGCAAGAAGCTGTTACACAAGGCTCAATCTTGCCTGGAATCATCGACGGTACACTTATCGCAGGTGGTTCTGTTGGTTCTGCTCAGATTCAAGACCTTATTGTCACCGAATCTAAGATTTTTGACGGCGCTATCTCGACAATAAAAATTGCTGCTAACGCTGTTACAGAGGCTCAGCTTGCTGCCAACTCGGTGACAAGCACCATCATTGCTGCTAACGCAGTAGTCAATGAAAAACTTGCAGCGGATGCAGTTACATCTGCAAAAATTGCTGCTAACGCTGTTACGTCTGCACAGATAGCAGCAAATGCGGTAACTTCTACTGCTATCGCAGTTGGTGCAGTAGTAAATGCCGGTCTTGCCGCTAACGCAGTGCAGTCTATAAACATTCTTGCTAACGCAATCGACTCAACTAAGATTGCTGCTAACGCTGTTACGTCTGCACAGATAGCAGCAAATGCGGTAACTTCTACTGCTATCGCAGTTGGTGCAGTAGTAAATGCCGGTCTTGCCGCTAACGCAGTGCAGTCTATAAACATTCTTGCTAACGCAATCGACTCAACTAAGATTGCCGCTAACGCTGTCACAGAGCTTCAAATTGCCGCTAACGCTGTCACCTCTATAGAGATTGCACCTAACGCAGTTGTAATTGGAAAGATTGCTGCAAATGCTGTAGACAGTAACGCTATAGCGTCTGCCGCTATCACTAGTACTAAGATTTCAGCAAATGCTGTAGACAGTAACGCAATAGCAAATGCTGCTGTCAATACTAGAAACATAGTCGCTAACGCCGTTGATAGTGATGCTATAGCAGCGGCTGCTATTACTGGCACTAAAATTGCAGCAAATGCTGTAACAGCAAATGCCATTGCAGCTAATTCAATTACAGCAGCAAAGATAGATGCTAACGCTGTAACGGCTAATGCTATTGCTGCTAACGCTATTACTGCAAACGCTATTGCAGCTAATGCCGTTACTGCTGTTGCTATTCAAGCTAATTCAATTACAGCAGCAAAGATAGATGCTGGTGCCGTAACAGCTAACGCTATTGCTGCTAACGCAATCACAGCCAACGCCATAGCAACTAACGCCGTGACAGCAAATGCTATTCTGGCTAACAGCATAACCGGTGCAAAGATAGCTGCAAACACTATTACCGGTAACAACATCTTGGCCAACAGCATTGCTGGTGACCGAGTCACAGCTAACACGCTGTACGGCAATACCTTAGTTGCCAACACGGTCTTCGGTAACTCAATTATCGCCAACACCTTGAGTGGTAATACCATTGTCGCCAACACACTTCAGGGCAATTCTGTAATAGCCAACACTCTAAACGGCAATACAGTTATCGCTAACACAATAAACGGTAACACCATTGTCGCCAACACACTAAGCGGTAACACAATACTTGCCAATACCCTATCTGGCAACACTGTTCTAGCAAACACTATCAGCGGTAACACAGTAATTGCCAACACGGTCTTCGGTAACTCAATTATCGCCAACACGCTAAACGGTAACACAGTTATTGCTAACAGTTTATCTGGCAATACCGTTCTTGCTAATACGCTTTATGGAAACACGGTAGTCGCTAATACGCTATCTGGTAACACAGTAATTGCTGCCACACTATCAGGTAACACAATTATTGCTAACAGCCTTTACGGTAACACTGTTGTCGCTAATACGCTTTATGGTAACGCAATTGTTGCAGGTTCTATTACAGGTGACCGTATTACTGCTACAACTACAATTCGTCTTGCCGACTCAACTCTAGCTAGCCCGGTGAACTACATTCAGTTTGGGCACATTACGTTGCCTGGTGCCACTACAGCAGGTCCTGGAATCTTAGGTGCATACGCATCTAAACAGTCATTTTTTCTAGGCGGATTTAGCAGCAGTGGTACAAGTGGCAGCACCGGATTTTCTCTCGGTATTTATGACAATCAGTCAGGTTCTCCTGTTGCCTATGGTATTTTATCAGCATCTATCACTAACGCAGGCGGAGCTAATCCATATAGCGCAGCGTATTTAGGCACCGGAACTTTAGGTCTTAGCACTAGTGGGGGGTCTTTCTCAGACCCGACCTGGGGAAACCTGACTTTAGATACCGGTTGGGGAGACATAATTGCCACAATTGGAACTGCCGGTAGCGTCAACGGAAACGGCGGCTATTCAAAGATTCGTCTAAACGGTCCTGTACAGATTGGATACGCTAGCGCAAGCGTTACGACGACTAACGAAAACGTTGCCTTTATAATTGGAAACACCGGCTCTTCTAGAATAAAGATGTCTGCGACGCAGATTCAGGCTCTGACAAGCGCTAACGTTGCATCTTCGATATTTATAAATCCGCTAGGCGGGCTGACCTACATGGGAGACTACACTGCAGGTAATAATGGTTTTGCTGTTAGAACAAACACTACTAGCGCCGGAATTTACTATGACGGAAGTGCTACTCTAGGTGTAATCAACTTGTCGAGCGTCGGTCGAGTCTATGCACAGAACGTGTACGGCAACACTCTAACTACGTCTTACCGCTCGGTATACGTCACCTCTTCTACGACACCTGACACACTAGGCTACGTAGCGTCTAGCCGTAGGTTTAAGAAGAACATCGAACCGCTACAATACACAGCTGAGCAAGTTCTATCTGTTATACCAGTGCAGTATCACTACAATGAAGAAGAAAGCTCTGCGCCTAAGCATGCCGGTATGATTGCTGAACAGATGCACGACGCCGGACTGCATGCATACATCTCATACGACTCTGAAGGGCTACCTGAGACTATTCAGTACGAGTTTTATGTGTCGGCACTTCAAATTGTTGCACGAGCTCATGCCGAGAAACTCACCTCTTTAGAGAGCCTTATAGCCTCAATGGCTGCTAGAATAGAAACGTTAGAAAACAAATAAACAAGGAGAATATAATGACAGATTCATTTGACCCAAGAAAAGCACCAAAGGGTGTCGAGCAGCAGCAGCAGTCTGCAGACTACGACACTTTAGCTCGTCTACTTCAGACAACTAGAGAGAAGCTTTCAGGCTACGTTCTAGGCAACACTGAACTAGAGACTCTTCTAGTCCTTGAGCGGGAGAAGAATGCTAAGCTCCAGTCTCAGCTAGATGCGGTTCTCAACAAAGACACCTCTGCCGATTCTAAATAAAATTGTCTTACAGGCATAGACGTATTAGAAAGAGAATCCATTGCTAGAGGTAAAAGACGGAGCACGCACGCTCCAGTTTAGTGGAAGGTTGCTAGGTAAGTCTTCATCTTACCGTCGCGGCTCCACTCGCTGGATTGAGTTTGAACTATACCGCACTGAAAGCGGTTCGTACATTTTGTCACGAGTAGGTGTGTCACTTATCTATCACGGAGCAGCATGCCAGCTTGTAAAGCGCTACGGCCTGCAAGAAGTCGAGTACACAGAGCTAGCTCAAGATGCACTACCATGTGAGGAATGCGACCCGACTGAAGAAGCAGAACTAGTCTTTCCTGAGAAGTATCGTTACTGGGCACAGGTCAGTGAGGACGCTGAAGCTGTTCTTGACGCACTATACAAGTACGATGACGGTGGAGCTAGGTATCTAACTAACGTAGCGCAGCGTCTACTCGAAGAGTCTTCAAAGAACGACTCTAAAATAGATTCTATTTACAGGATAGAACTTATTCCGTAACGTGGTATAATTGAACCACAATGACAAAAGGACACGCATGTTTATAGTACTTGAAGGCACCGACGCTTCAGGCAAGACCTCTTTAACTGAGGCAGTAAAACAAGAACTTAGCACTCGCTTTCGCAGTGCTCCTATTAAGCTTTTTCATAAAGGCAAGCCAGAAGAACTGACACGTAATTGGGTTCTAAATGACTACGTCTTGGCTATAGAGCATGAAAATCTGTTTAAACAAATCTGCCTATCTGACCGTTGGCACTGGGGTGAAATCACCTATGCACCTAAGTTCAGACCAGGTACTAACGCAGACGGATATGGTCTACTTGGACAGGCTGGATGGCGCTGGGTGGAACTATTTATGGCATCTCGTGGTATTGCACAGTTCTGGCTTTATCAGCCTCTAGAGGTCATTCAGCGGCGTTTAGAGGCGCGTGGTGATGACTTTGTAGACACATCTGATTTGTCAGAAATCTTGAGCCAGTATCACATTGCACGACGAGCTTCTATAGGTACGGCGATGCTGACTCCTAAGCCAGATAGCCTAGATGCTCTTCCTGAGTTAGCAAAGATGATTGTCGATGCTGCGCAAGAAGTGTCAATCATGGCTTCACATCTAGAGTATTTTCCGCAGTACATTGGAGTCCCAAAACCAAAGGTCCTTCTAATTGGTGACCGACCAAATATAAAGAAGAAGTATAGCCACAAGACTGACTTGCCTTTTACTCCATTAGACAGTAATTCTGGTGAGTACCTACTTACTTCACTGCCAGATGAATTTTGGAAGGAAATTGGTCTAATCAACATCAACGACCAAGAACCTGGCGTGATTCGCTCACTATGGAAGGCTATTGGTGAACCTCCTATCATTGCGTTAGGTAGACTAGCTGAAAAAGGTCTCACAAAACAAGGATTCACTGACGAAGAGTACTGTGTGCTCCCTCACCCCCAATGGGTACGACGCTTTGCAAACTCTCGTAAGTCAGAATACGGTCAGGCAATAGCCAGACTAGCAACTACAAAAGATAAGGAAGACACATGGATTCTGCGGTAATCAACATCGCTGATGGAGTCAACGGTTACGTTGACCTAGTGCAGCATGTACTAAAGCACGGTAAAGAAGTAGCACCTCGTGGTCAGAAGACCCGCGAGATTGAAGATGCAGTCATTCGTATCGAAAATCCATACGACACGTTACCACTCGGCATCAACCGCGGCACTGTTCCAGGTATTGGTGCAGTTGAAGCAATGCAACTGCTAGGCGGTGTCTCTGCTCACGAATTACTAGTAGCGGTCGGCCCTCAGTTCAAGGCTTACACAAATGATGATGGAACTTTCCATGGCGCTTACGGTCCACGTACTCAAAACCAGTACGCACCAATCATTGAGCGTCTAAAAAAAGACCCTGACAGTCGGCAAGCACTTGTAACTATCTGGGACCCGTCTCTTGACCTAGAAGATGGCAAGCGTGACTATCCTTGCACCACACTTCACCAGTTCCGTATTCGTGACAACAAACTAAACATGAGTGTGTACATGCGCTCAAATGATGTGTGGCTTGGTGCTGCTTACGACTTCTTCCAGTTCACCAGGGTGCAAATCGCTATGGCTTCAGTTCTAGGCATTGATGTTGGCAAGTATACTCACCATGTAGGTTCGCTACACATCTATGAGCAGCACTACGAGTCGGCAGACAACTTGAAGTACGCTGATAAGATTACTCCTGTACCGTTTATTACTGGAGATACTTGGCAAGATGTTCAAAATCAAGCCAATCTTGCATTAGCTGCTACAGGCTCTGCCGAAGCGTATGCTGGTCTAACTCTAGAAGCTAGATGGTACACAGACGCTATGGTTAAGTCTATTGACAGAAACCGAGAAAAGAGTGAGTAAATGCCAGAGGAGTTTGACCAATACGCGTCTGACGTATACATCAGCCCGCTGCGGATTAACGCGCTCCAGCTCAACGAGCTCTACAAAGAACTGCTCTCGGTTGGGTTTAAAACCCAAGAAGCGTTGTTCCTAGTAGCACAGGTTCTTGTAAGTGGAATGATGATTCCATACGAAGACAATTATCGCGAAGACGAAAGAGACGAACAGGAATTCTATGATGACGGTGAAGACGGAGAGTTCTTCTAGACCTAGCTGGGATAAAACCTGGATGGACATAGCACGGCTAATAGCCAAACGCTCAGTCTGTTCTAGGGCTCAAGTCGGTGCAGTTGTAGTATCAGCAAACCAGCGTATTAGTGCAACTGGCTACAACGGTCCAGCAGCTAATCTAAAGGTAGATGGAAACTGCATCAACTGGTGCCCGCGTGCACAAGGTCTAACTGCGCTAGACAATACTTATGATTCCTGCCCATCTATTCACGCTGAAGCAAACGCACTACTATACGTAGACCGTTCAAGAGTTGACGACGGTACTATATACGTCACAGGAGCTCCATGCATGCAGTGTGCTAAACTTATTAGCAACTCAGGTTTGCGCAGAGTCGTGACTATAATAAGAACAATAGACGTTCACAGACAGCCAGAAAAAGTATTAGATTACCTGCGCAGCTGTGGGCTTGAAGTAGAGACGATTGAGGAAAACGAATGACAACAGGATTAGATGGTGTAAAGCTAGACCTAGTCGATAGTGTCGAAAAGGCCGGAGAATTTCTTACCTGGCTTGGTGAACGTCGACCAATGAACGCTGTTGCAATCGACACTGAAACAGGTGAGCTGCCTGGTAACCCTAAAGACCACGCGTTTTCTCCATGGCACGGTAAACTACGTTTAGTCCAGGTTGGTGACGCAGAGCATGGCTGGTCGATTCCTTGGGACGAATGGTCAGGTGTCTTCTACCAAGCAATGGACAAGTTTGACGGTCCAATTGTCTGTCACAACATTGCCTTTGAGGCTCGCTGGTTTGCAGTTCAGTCAAGGTGGAATCTGCCTTGGCACAATGCACACGACACTATGCTTATGGCTCAGATTATCAACCCACTTGAATCTGCTGCACTGAAGCGTCTAACTGCTCAGTATGTCGACCCGCGTGCTGCGCAACTTCAGTCACACCTAGATGAAGAGATGCACAAGAATGGCTGGACTTGGGGAACTGTGCCGACTAGCTTTCAGCCGTACTGGGCATATGGTGCGCTAGACACAGTTTTGACTATGCGCATCTTTGAAAAGATGTGGGAGAAATGTGGTCCTGAAGGTCCGTACTCTAGAGCCTATGAACTTGAGATGGCGACACGCAAGATTGTTACTCGCATGGAACTCAACGGTGCGCGTATCGACCTAGACTACTCTAAGAAGAAGTTTGACGAACTCACTGCATACACTGAACAAGTAAAAGACTGGGCTAAGACCAACTACAACGGTCTGTCAATTACAAGCAACATGCAGCTAGTCCGTCAGTTTGAAACTCTTGGAGCAGAGTTTACTGAGTTTACTGCAACAGGCCAGAAATCAGCGACCAAAGACCAGCTAAAACTTCTTGCTATTGACGGTCCACCGGAGGTACAGAACTTGGCAAAAACTGTTCTCTCACAGCGCAAAGCAGATAAGTTAGCCAATACTTATTTTAAGAACTTCATTGAAGGCAACATCGATGGAATCATGCACCCGTCTGTTAGAACTATGGGTGCTCGCACTGGTCGCATGTCTATTACTGCACCAGCACTGCAGACACTGCCAAAAGGAGATGACACTGTTCGTCGTGCATTCTTGCCTAAAGACGATGACCACGTAATTGTTACATCTGACCTTGACCAGGTAGAGTTCCGCATGTTCTCGTCTATGTCGCAGGACGAAAATCTAATCAGCTTGTTTAACCTTGCCGATGCTACTGGCTCTGACCCTTTTACTGAGATTGGTCGTGAGATTTACCAAGACCCTACAATGCAACGTTCTGATAAACGCCGTAATCTCATCAAGGGTGTAATTTATGGTCGTCTGTATGGCGCCGGTGTTGACAAGCAGGCAATTACAGCTGGAGTTACTAAGTCTCAGATGAAGGCGGTTTCAGATGCGTTTGATGTTCGCTTCCCTGGAATGGCGATGTTTCAAAGACAGATTGACGATTTAGGTCAGAGACGTCTTCGCTCAGAGGGTCAAGGCTACGTGCAAACTTGGACTGGACGTCGAATTCCTTGCGACGATGACCGCACTTATACATTGGTCAATTATTTAATCCAAGGAGGTGCAGCCGAAGTCTTCAAGAGTAATCTAATCAAGCTCGACCAGGCAGATTTAACTGAACTACTAATCGTGCCAGTTCATGACGAAATAGTTCTTAATGCTCCACGCAAGGACGTTAAGGAAATCATGCAGACTGTAAAAGAGTGCATGACAACAACAGAAGGCTGGGCAGTTCCGCTCACATCTGGAATCGATGGACCGCTAGAGACATGGGGAGATAAGTACTAATGGCTAAACTAGTTCTAGCAGTAGACCCAGGTAAAGCAACAGGAATGGCTTTATTTAGTTACACTAATGGCCAGGAACCAGAGATTGTCTGGTCTCTTGAAGTCCAACAAGAAGAATACGCAGCACCGATAAGAGCTGCTCTAGATGCAGCAAACCAAATGGGACTTGAGATTGACATAGTATGTGAGCGATTTACTATCAACGCGCAGACTGTGAGAAACTCGCAGGCGCCGTTCTCACTTGAGCAAATTGGAATTCTTAAACAGTGCTTGCTAGATGTTGGCCGAGCAACTACAGACATTTATTTTCAGTCGCCGTCAGACGCAAAGGGAATGTTCGACAACCCTAAACTAAAGAAACTTGAGTATTGGCATGTTGGTGGAGAAGGCCACGCTTTAGATGCTATTCGCCACGGACTGCTTCACATAATTAGACTAGGTTGGAAGCCTATCCGTTTGCTTCAATAAACTTGTATAATTTGAAAGATACTAGACAAAAACGAGTATTTTTATCAAACTACTTGATACTATGAACTTAATGACGAAAGGAACAGCATGCCAGTAAACGTTGAGCTTGATGAAACAGGCAAGCACATTATCATCGGCGCCGAATGGCGTTACAAAGAACTTTGCAAGAGTATCCCTGGCGCAAGTTACAGTGCCAAAGACCAGCTTTGGAAAATCCCGGTTTCGTGGGCAACTTGTTTAGCGCTGCGCTCAACTTTTCGTGACGAGCTAGTTATCGGTGGAAAGCTTGGAGATTGGGCAGCAAACGAACTTGCTACTAGAATAACTCCATCAAATGAGCTTCGCGACCTTGAGTCGCTGCCTGACGGTGAAGGTTATCAAGATTTGTTTCCACACCAGCGTGCAGGAGTAAAGTTCCTAGCAACAGCGCGTCGTGCACTTCTAGCAGATGAGCCTGGTCTTGGCAAAACAGCTCAGGCTATTCGCGCACTAGCAGAACTGAACGGACGCGGTGAACAGGTGTTTCCTGCGCTAGTCGTTTGCCCAAACACTCTAAAGAAAAACTGGAAGCGCGAGTTTGCTAAGTGGTGGCCAGGAGTAAACGTCACTGTAATCAAAGGTTCAGCAACTCAGCGTAAAAAGCAATTTGAAGAAGACGGCACTCATGTTTATGTAATCAACTGGGAGTCGTTGCGTTCACACTCAAGATTAGCACCTTATGGTTCAGTTGCACTTGCTCGTTGCACAGAATGCGGCGGTCATGACGAGAAGGTTTCAGAGAATCGTTGCGAGGTGCATTTACGTGAGCTAAACAAGATGGACTTTAAAGCTGTTATTGCCGATGAGATGCACCGTTCAAAGGAACCTAAGTCTAAACAGACTCGCGCACTTTGGGCGGCAACTGGAGATGCGGACATTCGTTACGCACTGACTGGTACCCCAATTGCAAACAATGTTCTAGACATGTGGGCAATTTTGCACTGGATTTCTCCAGAAGAGTGGCCTAGCAAAACTAGATGGATTGACCGCATGATTGACACAATGCTAAATGCATTTGGCGGCATGATGGTTCTTGGGGTCAAGTCGCACATGCAGCAGGAATTCCATGCAGCTATAAATCCAAGAATGCGCCGCATGCTAAAGGCACGCGTTCTGCCTTGGCTACCTGAGATGATGTTCGAGCGTCGAGACGTTGAGATGTCACCTAAGCAGAAAAAAGCCTATGAGCAGATGCGTGACCTCATGATTGCAGAACTTGAAAACGGTGATGCGGTTGTAGCGCCAAGTCCATTGACTCAGACAACACGTTTACTCCAGTTTGCTAGTTCATTTGCAGAACTTCAAGTAGACGAGACTACAGGTGAGACTAAAACCGTTCTAGTCGGTCCATCTGCAAAGATTGACGCACTAATGGACGACATTAAATCTGGAGACTTTGGTGACGACTCAGTTGCGGTGTGCGCCGTGTCTCGTCAACTAATCGAGCTGCTCAGTGCAGAACTTACTAAAGCTGACATTCCACATGGACTTATCACTGGTGCACAAGACGAAGACGAACGCCAAAAAGCCGTAGATGACTTCCAGTCTGGTCGAATCAAATGGGTGTTGTTTACAGCTGCAGCTGGTGGTGTTGGTATCACACTGACTGCTGGTCGACGTTTGGTTATGCTTCAGCGACCTTGGTCGTTGGTTGAGCACAAGCAAGCAATTGACAGAATTCACAGAATTGGTTCAGAAATTCACGATTCTGTGGTTATAATGGACTACGTCACTGAAGGAACTATCGAAGAACGTGTACTACAAGTCTTAGAAACTAAGGCAGACAACTTTGAACAAATCGTCAAGGACAAAGACAAACTACTAGCACTACTCAAGGACGACAAGGCAGGTAACCTATAATGACTGAACAAGAACAAAAAGCCCCGGTTAGAATCTCAAACTCTGAGATTCAAACATTCAAAGACTGTCGACGCAAATGGTGGTTATCGTACTACCGTCGTCTAAAGCCAAAGAGCGCCAACATGACTGGTGCGCTTGCTCTAGGCTCTCGTATTCACGAAGCACTAGACATGTACTATTCAAAAGACATTCCACTTCTTGAAGCTCACGCACAGTTGCTAGAAAAAGACCGTCAAACTCTTATTGACACTTTTAGCGACACAAGTGAAATTGACAGTGAAGGCGAGCTTGGCCGCATCATGCTTGAAGGCTATCTTCAGTGGGTCGAAGACGAAGGCATTGACGCCGAGCTAGAGAGAATCTCTAATGAAGAAATCATTGAGATGCCTTTGATGGACGGCAAGGTTATTCTTCAAGGTAAGCTCGACATGCGAGTACGCCGCAAGGGTGACGGTGTCCGTATGTTCCGTGACTTTAAAACTGTTGGTGGTTCGTTTGCTGACTTTACTAGTCAAGCTGCAATGAACGAACAGATTCTGACTTACATGCTTCTTGAACAAGCCCAAAACAAAGAGGGTGAGCGTTCAGAAGGTGGTATCTTCACGCTTCTCAAAAAGGTAAAGCGAACTGCAAATGCACGTCCGCCATTTTTTGAGCAGATGGAAGTACGCCACAACGTGTTTACACTGCGAGCTTTTTGGCAGCGTCTACACGGTACTCTTGAAGACATGATGCGAGTGCGTGAAGGTCTAGACGCTGGAGGAAACCACCAGTTCTTAGCCTATCCACGACCAAGTCGTGACTGCAAGTGGAAGTGCCAGTTTTACTCTGTGTGTACGCTTATCGATGACGGTTCTGCCGCAGAGCAAGCACTGAGTGATTCTTTTGAAGCATCCGACCCGTACGGATATTACGGAATAACAGATGAGAAAAAAGGAAGTGAATGATGTCTGACGTACAACGCAGTCTAACTATCATGGTCTATGGCGAGTCAAAGGTTGGAAAGTCCACCTTGGCAGTCACAGCACCATACCCACGCCTAATGCTCGACGTTGAAGGTGGACACAGATTCCTACCAATCAACGTTAAGTACTGGGACCCACTACGAGAAGAACCGCCAGTAGCTGACGGAACATGGGACACTTGTGTTGTCATGGTTCGCGACTACGACACAGTTCTCAAGGCTTACCAATGGCTACAGCTTGGCAAGCACCAGTTCAAGAGCTTGATTATCGACTCCATCTCGGAGCTTCAGGTCAAGTGCATGGACCAAATTGCTGGCAAGAACCAGATGCAGATGCAGCAGTGGGGCGAACTTCTTCGTCACATGGGTGCTCTACTTCGTGACTTGCGCGACTTGACAATGCATGCAACAGCTCCACTAGAGGCAGTAGTACTTACTGCAATGGCTAGACCTGGACAAGATGGTCGACTACGTCCATACTTGCAGGGACAGCTTGCTATCCAGGCACCGTATTTCTACGATGTTCTTGGCGCAATCAACGTGGAAACTGTGGCTAATCCAGACCCAACTCAGCCAGCTTACAAAGCACGTCGCATGTATGTTGAGCGCACCGACCAGTTTGAAGCTGGTGAGCGTGTGCAGGGACGACTAGGTAAGGTCGTTGAGCAGCACGACATGGGAATCGAGCGCATGCTCGACATGATTTTCGGTGAAAAAACTGAAACAAAAAAGAAGTCGTCTTAGCCACCCGGTTAGACGGTCCTCATAAAGAGATAAGGAAAACTGAACTATGAGTTCACTCAACTGGGGCGACCTAGTAAAAGACGCCGGTGAAGCAACCGGCGGTTCATTCGAGCCACTACCAGATGGCGATTACGACCTGAAGGTGATTGAAGCTTCGGCTGCAGTTTCACAGTCAGGTAAGACCATGTTCAAAATTACAACTGAAGTCCAGGTTGGCGCGTTTGCTAAGCGTCGCATCTGGGACAACTTGGTTGTGTCACCGGACAGTCCAGCAGCGCTAGGCATCTTCTTCTCGAAGATGGCAGCGCTAGGTCTAACTCGCGAGTACTTCGCAACTAGCCCAAGCAACTCAGCTATCGAGGCTGCTATTCTTCACCGCGTCTTCCGTGCACAGATTGGTTCTCGTGTATGGCAGGGTGCTAAGAAGAACGAAATCAAGAAGTACTATGTTGGCGCTCCTGTAGCTGCCGCTGATGCTCCTGTAGCTCCTGCTGCTCCTGCACCGGCTCCAGCGCCTGCTCCTGCACCTGCTCCAGCTCCAGCGCCAGCTGCAGCTCCAGTTGTTGAAGCTCAAGTTGCGCCGCCTGCTGCTCCACCTGCAGCACCTGCGTCACCGTTCTAAATTACAGAACTTGTGCCTAGGTATCGTCTATTTTAGGCGGTACCTAGGTGCGCTACGCACGAAGAATAACTTCACTTAATTTTTAGAAACCAAAAACAAATGAGCAAAATTCTCCTGACAGGAATGTCCGCAGCACAAGCCTCTCGCAAGGCTAATGCTCGTTCATTGAGTTTTGCTGGAGTACTTGAAAAATCGCTGAGCAATGCTGGCCACGATGTGCTATGGGAAGTTCCATCTATTGCATGGACAAAAGAGTTTTTAGACCAATTTGACTCTGTAATCGTGGGTATTTCTCCACTCACAAGTTTGAGTGCAAACTATTGCTACGGTGGGTTGCACGTTATCACTGAGTTACTAAACGACAAACGACTTACGCTGCTAGTTGATTCGCCTCAGCCTGGGCAGATTATTGCAAGCCTAAAGAGCGTAACAGCTAACCCGCACACGTTCACCAAGGACTTTTACATCAATAGGCAAGGATTTCAGCAGGCTAGCCAAGATGCGGTCCGTAGGCGTCTTCTGGCAACTATTGAGCAGCTTCTAACGGCTGACTGGCCTACAACTATTTATCCAAGTTTGCCATGGCAAGATGCTTCAGCGGTCAGCAACCAGCTTTCACAGTATGCTAGCCAAAACTTAGTTGGAATCAACTTAGATGCCGAGCTACTAACACCTGCACACTATGAAGTAGACCGTCGATTAAAGTGGTCCGCGGATTCGTCTAACTCGCCGTGGGTCGAAAAAGTGTCTACTGGGTTAGTGTATCCAGTGAGTCTGATGAAGTGGAACAAAGGCTGGTCTGACAGCTTGGTAGAAGAACAAATTGCTCGTTCAACTGGAGTACTTGTTACTCCACATAAAAAAGACGGCACATGGTGGACTTACAGATACATTCAAGCCATGAACACCGCAACTCCTATCGCCAGCCTATGGACAGAAACTGTAAAGATTGGTCAGTCATGGGGAAATCTAGCTGCTAACATTGAGGCGCTATCGCAAGATGAGCGTAATACAATTGCTACTAAGCAGCGTGAAGAGTATTTAGCAGCTATCCCCTCTCTAGACGATGCACAGAAGAACTTGCATAAGACATTAGGTATTACAAAACGAAAGGCAACCAAATGACAAATGGAGAACTGTTCGGCGAGTGGCTAGCACGAACCAAAGACCTTCAAAAGAACGTTTACAAAATTGACTACGATTCCATGCACGGCGACGAACCTGAGAAGATTAACAATCTAATCGAGTACATCCGTTGGAACATGCTTGCTATTGACGATGAACTTGCTGAAATGCGCCAGCCTCTATCATGGAAGCCTTGGCAAATGGACGAGCCATACGCAGACCGTGAAGAAGTAATCAAGGAAGCCGTAGATGTTCTCCACTTTGTGGCAAACATCATTGTTGCTTGTGGCGGCACAGATGAGGAACTCAACCACTTCTACTTGCAGAAGATGGAGAAGAACCGTAAACGACAGTCCGTTGGTTACGAGGTAAAAGCTGAAGGTGTCAAGTGCGTAAAGTGTACTAGAGCCATCGACGACGTTGGTCCAAATCCGGACAACGCAAACTACTGCAACAAATGTGAGGTTAAAAATGACTAATGTAAACTACGACTGGATAAACCAGCAGTTCACCGCAGCAAAAATTCGTATCGGAACAGGTAGAGCGGTTCTAAAACTTCTAAAGACTTGGGAAGAAATTGACGCTACTCCAGAGCAAGCTAAGGAAATCTTTGAGATTCTAGGCAAGGTTGCTCAAGGGCATTCGCTCGTACAGAGTTCGCAAGATGAAGTCTGGGTGCAGGCTAGAGCCGGTCAGCTAAAAGTCGGTGAAATTATCAGAGTTAGAACTAATGCTTTTGTCGGAGATAAGGGCATGGCGTTTAACGGCAAGGTCGGCACTATTGGCGCTATCCGCTCAGGTGACATTATTTTTGGTTCACCTGACAAGTCTATTGACGGCACGCACTTTCGTCCAGAAGACTTGGAGAAGAGGATTCGCTAATGACAGAAGAAACTCAAGGTAAAGACCTTCCTCGTATCGAGGCACTTCGTGAAGCAGCAAGAATAATTGCAGGCGACAGAGATGTGCAGTATGGTGCTCCTGAGGATAACCTCGGACGTATTGCTAAAATCTGGTCAGTTATTTTTGCAATTGAGATTACAGCTCAAGATGTGGCAATGGCAATGGTCGGCTTGAAGATGGCTCGCTATGTGAATAAGAGTGAGTTTCAGGCTGATACATGGATTGACATTGCTGGTTATGCAGGTATCGGTTTTGAGGTTGGCCAGCTTGCAGATAAAACTAAGTGACGTCGTAGTAATCTACATCAACTTAGATGAGGACACTGACAAACGACGAAAAATAGAGTCTATGCTTAGCAAGTATAACTTTAAGGAAGTCCTAAGATTATCAGCAACTAAGGATAGTACGTTTATCCGAGGCTGCACAACATCTCACATGCGAGCAATAGAAGTTGCACAGGCAGCCGGCGGTCCTATTCTTATTTTAGAAGACGATGCAATAGAGATAAACAGTCTTCCAGATGTGCTTCAAATTCCAGACTCGACTGACGCAATCTATCTTGGCAACTATGCATTAGGTTTGTTTGACATTGATGGTGCGTCTCAAAGATGGTCAATTGGTCCTACTCAAATTCAAGTGCCTCCTGTTGCAGAAGGAATCTACAGAGTCATAAGCATGCTTGCTGCTCATGCTATCTTGTACGTAAGTGACGAATACAAAAAGTTTGCACACAGAACTTGTAGAAGAGCACTTGAAATAGCTGTTCCTCATGATGTGCTTTTTTCAGTAGGTCAAACTTTCTATGAAGTACTTGTGTACGATTCTCCATTTTTTGCTCAGACAAGCAGTCTCTATGAAAGTATTGGAAGTTTGAGCAAAGAACGTTAAATACATGGTATAATAGTACTAATGACAAAAGGACAATTATGCAGACATTTATTCCAGCAACAACCAGCTTTGAGGACATGGCTAAGGTTCTCGACAACAAACGACTGAATAAGCAAGCCTTAGAAGGCTGGCAGATTCTTATGGTTCTCGTAAAACTAAACCCAGACGGTACACCTAGAACAGTCAAAGGTTGGGCAAATCACCCGGCTGTAAAGATGTGGCAAGGGCATGAGGGAATGCTGCTTGAGTACATCCACGCTATGGTCACAGAATGGAAGTCACGTGGCTACAAGTCGACTATTGGTGATAAAGCCAAGGAGACTTATGAGTTTGCTAAGCTTTTAGAAATAGTAAAAACTTCAGACGTGCTCGAGCGTCCTACTTGGATGGCCAAGACCGACTTGTTTGAGCTTATAGCATCTAGCCACAGACGCGCGCTACTCAACAAGCATTATGACTGGTACTCGCAATTTGGCTGGCCAGAAGACAAAGGCCAGCGGCCTGAGTCATACTCATACGTTTGGCCAGATATCACTGGTAATTACACTTTTGGCATAGACCAAACCACGGCACTGCGTCAACCGACTATTTAGTGGCCATTTGACGCGCTTTCATGTGTAAAGTGTAATCTATTTTGTTTATGTGAAACACATCGGCTTACACGCGTTTTCCACTGACATAAGTGATATATTTGCTTCAAAGCTAAAGTTGGAGCATCATGGTCAAAGATTCACGCATAGGCGAAAGCCTATGGCAGGAATGGACTGGTGAAGGCTATGAACCTAACAATCCTGACCACCTTGTGTTCTTTACAGAAACCCACGTAGACCTAGAACATGAAGTTGTTCGCCGTGCATTAGCTTCAGCACTGCAACGCGATGGCTCTATCTCCTCTCTCGGACAAGCCTTTGCCGCACTTGAAAGCGCAGCCGTTACTCATGGACATGCGGGAGAGATTGAAGATTCTAGAGACCTCACCCTATGTGATGAACAAGGCGAAACTCGTGAAGGCGAGTGTGTCGGTAGTGTTCTTGAAATCACATGGGTGGAAATCTGATGATAAATAACCAATCAAGCGGACTAGAGTGGCAAAAAGATGCCGAGTGTGCTAAAACTGAAAATAGAGAAAAAATAGAATTTTTCTTTTCTAGCAAAGCCGATGAAAAGTATCAAGCAAAAAACATGTGCTTTGCTTGCCCTGTTCGCCAGGACTGTTTGAAGTGGGCACTTGAAAATCGTCAAATCTGGGGAATCTGGGGCGGTCGAGATGAAGTCGACTTGCGTAGAACTTTGTCAGTTTCTTGGGACGGTCAGGAGTCTCGTCGACGTAGATTCCCCCAATGCCCGTTCTGCACTGCTAGACCTAGTAAACTAGAGACTTATTCTAAAGATGTTCCTGGCGGTGGCCGTTGGCAAACTATGAAAATGGTTCACTGTACTGCATGTGACTTTACGTGGCGTAGCCGAACAAGTGCGAATGCTGTTGAGGCTTATCATGCACAGCGAACCGACAAGTTAGAAAAGCAGGCAGCTGAGCGCCTAAGAAAAAAGGCTATAGCAGACGCAAAAAAGGCCAAAGAGAAAGCTAAGAAATCTTTCTAAACCAAACTTGATAGCCTTCAGCTATTACTTCTAGTTTGCCAGTGTAAATCTCTCTAATGGCGTCGATAGCTGGAGCTGGAGTGAGATGCCTAGGAAGATTATCTGGGTTCCAGTCGTAGTCATCAAAGGCAACAATTCCTCCAACATTAAGACAGTCATACGCGTCTATGGCGTCAGCTAAAACACCGATTCCAGTGTGGTCGCCGTCTACATAGATAAAGTCATACATCTCGTCGTATGTGGCAAAGTACTCAGCACTAGTTGACTTTACCTTTACGAGTCTACCGTCAGCTAGCTGGCTTTTAAGTCTGCTTGTGTATAATGACTCGACGCTATTCCAGTCTAGAGCTCTGTGTGCCTCCTCATCTGAACCTTCCCACGTGTCAACATCTACAAGACGTGACTCTGGGTTAGTGAGTACATTGTTTAGAAGCCACTCAGATGCGTCACCGGTATAGGCACCAATTTGTAGCATGCGCACTGGTTGACCTATAAACTCGCCAAGTATCTGACTAAAATACTGAATTGCAACTCCGCTAGCGAACCAGTTTGGATACTCAGTCATTAGCGCTTAGCCGGAATCACGTTGATGTGCTCACGTGGGTCAAACTCTCCGCCGATAACCATTGTCAAAAGTCCTGGCTTTGATTCTAGACCTGCACGGTCGCGGAACCATTCTGAACCTGGGTCTATTGTTGGGCATTGAACCCAAAGACGGTGGCCAATGTCTGTACACTTGAAGTTGTGGAAGTGTCCTGAAATCCAAACGTCTGCATTTCCTAATGCAGTCTGTCCTGCTGCTTGAGCAGACAGGTACTTAACTGGGTCACGCATCTGATGTCCGTGAAATAGTCCAAGCATTGTTCCGTCAATGTTTACAGTTAGTGTTTGATGACCAGATGCAGGGTATCTAAACTCAATGTGCTGGAGTGCTGGATTCTCAGCACAGGCGTCTTGAACCGCTGACGCAATTTCTACGTTCCAGCCGTCGGCTGGATCGGCAGTGACCTGACGAGTTACCTCGTCGTGGTTTCCATTGACGACTGGAACAATCATGCGCTCTGCAAGAGGCGCTAACATTTTAATTTGCTGCATTAGCAAACGACGTGCAACACGTACCTGCTCTGTAAGTCCCAGGTCGGACGAAGCTTGACCTTGAAGACGTCCATTTTGTGACACGTTACCTTCAACGTGGTCACCAGGAAGAGGAAGAGCGATAGTGCCGAGATTTAGTCCATAGCGCTTTAGTCCATTGAAGCGGTCTACAGCTGCTTGAGTGGTGGCTAGGATTCTTTCAATTGACTGTTGAGTTCCCTGTCCGCCGGCTTTTTTACCAATTTGCTGGTCGCTAGGTGCAATGACAAACGCACCGGTTCCTGTAGCCTGCTTGATTCCTTTTTCTGGACGCCAGCCTTTTATGTCTGCAATTAGCATTTCAACATCTAGCTGGTCAGCGACCGCTAATTCGGCCGGAACAACACTTACACGAAAGGCTTCTAGCCACTCACCGTCGTACTTCTGCCATCGTGAGCGACGAACTCCAGTTACCCGCCAAGAACGAGGGTCTAGGTCAAACTCACTTAGAAGTTGCTCAGCATCTGGAATGTCGCCTGCACTTCTTGGAGTTGAAATAAGAAATCCGCCTGAAGAGTCTAGCTCCAAGCGGGGACGCCAATTCTCAGGAGTATTCAGTGCCTTGGCATCTGAACCACTTTGTCCTGGACTAGCTAAGTTTTCTAGATTTTCTGAGAAGCTCATTGGCTGTCATCTTTCTTTGAGTAACAGCGACACGCTTTGCGCCGATGGTCTCCAATTGCTGTTTTACTTATTTCGATTCCTTCAGCACGAAGGGCAAGAGCAATAGTTACCATAGATAATTTTCTAGGGTCGTTTGCTGGGCAGTCAACGACTTCCTTTAGCTTCTCTTGGTCTTCCTTGGTTAGACGGTCATCTGTAAATAGATTAGCCAGCGCGCAACGTTTGTCGCCAAGTTTGGCTGTTTCAATGAGCTGCTGCTCTATTCTCTCTGCGAATGACATCTGTATCCTTCGGCCACTCTATTGTGCTTTAGAGCAGTTAGAATTATTTTACAGCGTTGTACCTACAAAACACCTCTATAAATAGGTTATTTTCTAGAGACTATTTTTGCTTGCCAACCATGGCAACTAGTATTTCTTTGACCAATATAGTTTCAGTATGCGTCTTTGCAGCTGTATCCTCGATGCGGTTTACTCTATCAGCAAGCGAGCTTCCACCGTTTTCCCAGAGTTGGTGCTCTACTCGTTCTAGTCTTTCAGATAGGGTTCGCCCACTGGAATCCTTGCCGACTGCATCGTCTAGTCGACGGGCTATACGGTATACAGCTACTAAAGCACCTATAATTGTGGCTATACCTGTAATTATTGCAGCTACGGTGAAAATGGCGTCCACTGAAATTCCTAATTATTTAGTGCCTCTGGGTCTCTGCCATGGCAGGCTGGTGTTGAGTCAATTTTATACTAGACAAACCCAGGTCTATTATGGAACTTAGCCACGAAACACCACTAAATGGCAATTTTTCACAGTTGTTCGGTGTATAGTTGGAACACGACAAATGTTGCAAACATCGCAAATGTTGAACATTCAAGACGCGTACGACAGGTCGTAAACAGAAATACCATCAACAGTGGTAATTTTGTCGCCTTCATGGTATGGTCGTAAATGAGAGGTAAAAATGGAACAGACAAAACGACGTATGAGTGTACGAGCAGTAGCCATGGCTTACGGAATTCCAACAAGAACGGTTGTCCGTGCTACGTACACCGGAGAGCTTCCAGCTATCAGAACAATCACTGAAACAGGGCGAGAACGCATTTACATTTTAGCCACGGACGCCGATGCTTGGATTAGCTCAATGCTTTCTACTGTTCCAGCAGAGTTGCAGGTACAGCGATGACCAATTGGGACGCGGCTGCCGGCAGACTAAAGCCTGGAGCTCTATGGTACGCATCACAAGGTTGGCGAGTGCTTCCTTGCTATGGAATTGTTGATGGACGTTGTACTTGTAGCGGTGCGCACAATGAGCCTAAAGACATTGGTAAGCACCCGAGCATTAACCAGTGGCAAGTATTTTCTAGCGCCGACCAAAATCAAGTGTCGACTTGGTGGAACACCTCGGAAGAACTAAACATCGGTGTTTTTGCACAGCCGTCTGGATTCTTAGTTATCGATGTTGACCCTCGCTCCGGAGGTGAAGACTCTTTTGAAAAGTTTGAAGAACTAGTCAACGGCGCTCTGCCTAAGACAGTTGAGGCTTCAACTGGTGAGTACTCGTATAACGGCAAAATCATGCGCGGTCGTCACTTATTTTACAAGTGTGACCCAAATGAAAAGCTAGTCGGAAATCTAAAGGCCTCTGGACTACCTGGCATCGACATCAAACACAATGGTTACGTTTTGCTTGCACCTAGCCGTCACTTCTCAGGAGTGACCTACGACTGGAAACCTGGACAGGCTCCATGGGAAATGGAAATGCTGGAAGCTCCAGAAGAACTGCTTCAAGCAATCCGCAAAAAGACTGGCCGTAGCGGCTCGTCTTTAGGCGAAGGTGACTGGGGCTTTATGGACGGTCTTGAGTTCAAAGGCGAACGTGTTGACATTGACAAAGTTCTTGAAGAAGGAATCGATGAAGGCTCGCGTGCCGTTGAGATTTACCGTCTAGCCTGTGCTCTTGCAAACAAGATGGGCTGTGACACTGAGTACAAGCGTCTAGCCATTGAAACTTTGATGATTAGATTTAATGCTGAAAAAGTCCGCCCTCCTATGGAGCTAGAAGGACCTAACTCGGTAATTATGCACACTCGACGCGCCATGGACTTTGTTGGTTCACAGCCACGTTTTGACCGTGTAGTACCAGGTCTAACTGAGTGGGCGCAACGCTCACAGAATGAAACTGCTGAACGTTTTAAAGGAACTAACACTGAAGACCGAGTCGGAACTTCTGACCCAGATGATGCGCATGTAACAGACACTACGCTACCTGGAACTCTTGGCGGTGCGGTGTATAGCTCAGTCACAAGCGGTGTTTCAGTTTCACGTGCGTTTAGCGACAACAACATTGACGTGCCAAAAGACCCAGATGCACTTAGTGATGCTGAAGGTGGTACACCTGGTAAGCGCTCGCTATCTGACACTGGTAACGGTCGTCGTTTAGTTGATACTTTTGGTTCTGCAGTTCGATACACTCCTGGACTTGGTTGGTTCCACTGGGACGGTAACTATTGGAAGCCAGACGTTGAAGAACTTGAAATGCGTGAGCTTTCTAAGCGTCTTGCGACTGTCATAGCATCTGAAGTAGTCAACTACACTGACCTAAAAGAGCAGAACGACTTAGTCAAGTGGGCCCAACAAGCAAAGTCTAACGGCCGTCTTTCTGGTGCTATTGAATCAGCAACATCAGACCCTCGCGTCGTAGTTGGTGTCGATAACTGGGACAGCGACTCGCATCTACTAGGTGTCGCAAACGGTGTAGTTGACTTGCGTACTGGCGAGCTTCTTCGAGGACGTCCAGATTTGTACATCACTCGTCGTGCACCTGTTGCATACACGCCTGGACTTAGCAATGTTCGTTGGAATCAGTTCGTGGACTTTGCCACAGGCGGTGACAAGGAGCTACAGGATTGGATTCAACGCGCTGCAGGATACTCACTAACAGGTTTACGCACACAGGACGTTATGTTCCTTGTGTATGGTCCTCCTGGCTCTGGTAAGAACACATTTGTTGAAGCAATCGTCAAAGCGCTAGGTACACAGCAATACGCATGGCCGCTAGACTCTAGCATTCTTGCTCAAGGTGACGCACAGGCACACGGCTCCGACTTGTACCACTGGGCTGAACTTCGTGGTCGCCGTATGGTTTGGGTTGACGAGCTTCCAGAGTCTGAGCGCATGAAGGAAAACTCGGTCAAGAAGCTGACTGGTTCATCTGAAATCTCTGCTCGTTCACCTGGTGAAAAGCCATTTACGTTTAGCTCGCAAGCAAAACTTTGGGTTACTACAAACCACAGACCTATCATTAATGATGAAGCCATGTGGCGTCGTCTGCGTCCAATTCCTTGGTCTTTTGTTCCTGAGAATCCAGACCCAGACTTGAAGGCTTACCTGTTCGACCCAGAAGGTGCACTTCCTGCAGTTCTTGCTTGGGCTGTAGAAGGTGCAATTAAGTACTTAGGTTCTCAAGCTCGCGACCCACTTGGTTGGTGCACAGCAGTTAGTAACGCGTCTGACATCTATCGTAAGAATGAAGACAGAATCGGTATGTTCCTAAACGAGGAAACAAAAGAACTTCCTGGTGCATCACTGCCAATTAAGTCTTTGTACGCAATTTATCGTTTTTGGTCAGAGGAGCGTGGTGAACGACCTCTGTCACAGATTGCGTTCCACCGTAAGTTGTCGGACCGTGGCCAGGAAATCGTCGGTCAAGGTGCACGAGCCGAGCTAGTCGGGTACTCGCTATTACCAAGAGCCGTGCAGTCAGCAGAAGTAGACTGGCAAATGGCTAACCGATTTGCCAGGTAAAAATGCGGGTGTACATCAGCGGGCCGATGACAGGCGTGGAAGATTACAACTACCCTGCGTTTAATTTTATGGCTAAAGAACTTAGAGCTGATGGCCACGAAGTCTGTAATCCTGCTGAATTTTTTGATGGAGAAGCTAACAGAGCTAGACCAGAATACATACGTGAATCTGTAGTGCAATTGCTAGAGTGCAACATGGTTGTGACTCTTCCTGGGTGGGAACTTAGTGAAGGCGCATGTTTAGAAGTTCAGATTGCTCGTGAATTAGAGTACCCAATAGTCCATCATGGAGAATAGAAAGACAACAATAAAATGAAACTATCCATAGCAACTCCAATGTACGGAGGAAACTGTAAGGGCGTCTACACAGAAGCCCTAATCAACCTAATCTTCCAGCTTTCAAATCGTGGACACCAGGTTAGATATCTAAAAATCTATAATGAGAGTCTAATCACTCGTGGAAGAAACTCGCTTGTTCGTGAGTTCCTCAACACCGAGGACGATGCGTTGTTGTTCATAGACGCCGACCATGCTTTTGATGTTGACCACGTGATAAAGATGATTGAGTCTGAAGTGGACCTAATCGGTGCTATCTACCCTATGAAAAACATCAACTGGGCAAGAGTCAGAGAAGCCGTGCTACACGGTGAAGAAGACCTTGCCAGCTACTCAGGATTCTTTTCAGCAAACTTGAAACCAGGCACGACTACAGTTGTAACTGACCAGCCGTTAGAAGTAGACAACGTTGGAACTGGAATGATGTTTATTAGCCGTAACGTCTTTGAACAAATGGCTCCTCACTGCGACACTTACGCACACCATGGCTTTGATGGAATTATGAAACTTGATGACAAGGTCGTTGAGTTCTTTAAGACAGAAATCGATGAGCTAGGTGTTTTACTATCAGAGGATTTCTATTTCTGTCGCAGATGGCAGAATCTTGGAGGAAAAGTTTACGCAGCCCCATGGGTAAGAATCACTCACGCTGGAGAGTATGAGTTTGCTGGTAATTTTGTAAAGAACATCTTTCTACAAGCTCGTATTGAGCAGGAAGCGCAAATTGCTGAAACACCTGTAGAACTAAAGAAAAAGTCTAGTAAAAAGTCATAAAATAGTAATGCAGTTTATGTGATGCCCTGAGAGAGACCAGGCATCTGGAAGAGGTCGGAATGTTCCGGCCTCTTACCTTTTAACCTACTTAGTGTACCTTTGGCAGTGCTAGTATCTAATTACCTATTGAATACTCGCAAGGTGCAAATTGAATAAAACTAAAGATGTACCAAAAGACCCGTACCGCTGCAACATCTGTAATGTGTTTTATGTAGTGCCATCATTAGCAAGACACTGTGAAGAAAAGCATAATGCTCAGCTAGTTTAGTAGAGCTTGAACTTCTTCTTCTGTAAGTCCTAGTGCCTGTAACTTTGCTAGTGCAGATTGTCTAGTGGCTAGTGATTCTGCTTCTTGACGAGCAGACTGTTCTCTTGCCGCAAGTTCTTCTGGAGTTTCATTTCTTTCAGTTATCTCGCCAGTTTCACAATTGACTTCAGTTATTTTATTCATTAGTTAACTCCATAAACGTAAGCTGTGCCTGTAGCACCTGTCCAAGTGTTGGTTGTTGCTTCAAAAGAAACTTGAGTTATTGCTGAAGTAGTTGACGCTAGTGCCCATCTAGATGAGTATGCTATAGCGCCAACACCGCCTGACACCCACATAGTAGGGTTTGGTGAAGTGTAGTTTGGCATTTCAATTGTGTATATGTTAGTTGTTGTTGGTGCAATTGTTGAAGGAGTAAGTGCTACTCCAGCAGCAGAACCAGTGCTAATTGTTGATGTTGTGCTACCTGTTGAGTATGCAGTATAAGGAACAGGGGAGCGGCTGTTTACGCTCATAGAAAATGTTCCGGCAAGACCACCTATGTTTGTAAATACTATTTGCACAACAAGTTTTTTGTACGTTTGAGGTATCGTCGAAAACGAAGGTTGAGTTCCGCTAAATGCTATAGAGGAAATAAGAACCATACCGGGGTCAGTCCACGTAGGCGTAGCGCCAGAACCTGCAGAAACGAGTATTTGACCGGTATTACCAGCTAAGCCGTTTAGCTGAAGTTCTCTTGTAGTGCCAGATAGGTTTACGTTACCAATGTGGTTAGTTGTTCCGTAGATGTTAGTTGTAGTTACTGATGTTGCGCCAAGGCCTAAGTTAATAGTTGAAACGGCACCAGCTCCAGCGCTGTTAAATGCACTTAAGTTTAGGGTAGAAACTCCAGTGGCAGCTAAGCTAAATCCTCCACCTATGTTGGTAACAACGGTGCCTGAAGTTGCATAATGATTGTTTACATACACAGTTGAAGTGACACCGGAGGCTAGTGTGTTTGTAGTAACTGTACCAGAGATTGTTACAGTTTTAGAAGTTATTATTCCAGCTGAACTTGCTGCAAAGTTAGCAGTTGTAGCAGCACCTGCAAAGTTGACTGTAGTTGCAGTAGTGTTTAGTAGGTCAAAAGAAGTTGACGGAGTCGTCAAAGAAGTTGTTATTGACGGACTAGTAGTCGCAAGTATTCCATTTAGCGTAACGGTCTTAGTTGAAGCAGCTTTACCAATTGTAATTGCGCTTGCTTCATTAGTTGTACCAATGTTAATTGAACCAGCAGTACCAGTAGCGAATGTTCCTACGTCTAAAGTGATAGACCCGCTAGCTCCGGTACTTGTAGAGTTTCCAGTTGTAAAAGAAATTCCTGTTGTAGTACCAGTTGAGATAGGTGTAGTGAATTTACCTGAACCGTTTAAAATGTAACCTGGTAGTCCAGCATAAAAATTAATAGCAGCACCTTGAGTAGCACTACCAATATTTGTGGTTATAGTGGTAGTTCCAGTGGCACCGGTGTTAATGTTTACTGTTCTACCAGTCGCTGCTTGAGACCCTGTCCCTAGGTTTAGAGTTCCTGTGGTCAGCCCTGCAGCGATGCTGGCTGCGCCGGTAGTAACGTTACCGAATAAACTTGATGTAGTTCCAGTTGCGCTAGCTGCCTCAAGTACATCGATTGTTTGAGTGCCTGTAAATGTTTGAGCGGCATCTGTTCTAGCAATAGTTGCCGATGTAGATGGGAAAGTTATTGTTGTAGAGTCGGTGCCGTCTAGGGTCAGTGTTTTGTTTACTTGCAGGGTTTTACTTGTGGTACTACCTCCAGCAATGCTGAATCCAGTAGTTAGTGGGGTTAGCGTAAGTGGGGAAGTGTAACTATACGTAACAGAAAGAACATCAGAGCCATCTATGGCTAATCCTGAACCTACTTTGATTCCACCAAGTACAGATGCAGAAGCTGCAGGTAGCGAGTAGGTATTTGCCCCTGAGATAACGCCAGAGCCATTAATAGTAATAGTAGTCCCATCAACTTTAACACCGCCTAGCACGGTAGTCGAAGCTGTTGGTAAAGCGTAAGCGTTAGGGTCGGTTCCGTCGGCATTAACTATTGTTGCTGCTGCACCTGATGTTCCGCGATACTTTAAAGCACCAGTGTCAACGTATAGAATACCTCCACCAGTTGGGTTTGACGTAGGAGCAGTTCCTGCATTACCAATAAATACAACATTTGTTCCACCGCCTAGAGAAGGCGTACCTGACGCTAGGGTGACGGACCTATTGCTGCCAGTTGATAGAACTATGTTTACTGTAGTGCCATTACCTATGTTGCCGCCCGTGAGAGATAAGTTTCCAGAGGTAGTTATTGAACTAAATGTTCCTGCTCCCGTACTTGAAATACTTGCTACTGATGTAGCAGTAGTACCATCCCAAGTTAGCCACTGTTGCATATCATTAGTTTGACCACTTGCTCCACGCACTATGATAGGGACTGTTCCAGTAGCAGTTCCATATACTGAAAAACCACCATATCTAGTTTCTACAGGTGGGTACGTTGTGGTGTCAGATGAATCAAAAACAACTGTTCCAGATGGAGCGGTAGTTGTCGCTAGCGGTTCTTTGACTGTCGAAATGTTTTGTGCAGATGAAATGTTGTAAGCGAACTTTAAGAACTGAGCTGCTGCTCCAGAAGCCCAAATCTGAACTGAACCGTCTACTTGAGAGTAGGCTCTAAGTTTAAAGTTAGCCGTTCCTCCGCTAATAGCCATGTAATGTTTCCAGCTAAAAGCGTTCCTGTTAGCAAATGTAAAAGTCGACTTTGCAAAGTCAGTCGAACCCCATCCGCCGTGAATGCCTTCAATCTGTAAGTGGTCGTAGGTTCCGGCAGATGTAATTGGCAATGTTGCTAGTAGATAGTATGTTGTTGCTGCCGGAGCCGACCATAAAAGCGTGTTTCCGTATTGAGAACTGTTAGTGTTAAAAATACCGCTAGCACTAATGCTTGTGACAGTAGTTCCGCCGGTCAATTGCCACTGCTGAAGGTCTGCTGTTTGAGATGTCGCGCCTCGAATAATAAAACCCGTTGTTGTTGCTGTTCCGGTTCCTAGCGACCAGCGAGCTGGATACCCGGTTATGTTGGACTGCATACTTCCAAACGAAGTTATGGTTAGGTAGTTTGCTGCAGTGGAGTCTTGTACTTGAAATACGTCAGCGGTTTGGTTTAATCCAGCACGAATAATAGTGTTTACTGTTGTCAGGCCACCTGAGCCAAAAAATGCGGTACCAGAAGAAGTAAGTGTACCGTCTACAGCAAGTGTGCCTAGGGTAAGTGGATAGCTTACGTTATTGTCTGCAATTTTATTCAGAGCCATACTCTGACTCCTTCTAAATTAAGCTTGAGCTTCAGTCCAAGAAAGTCGGCCAAGTACGTCAACGGCTGCTCCAGCAAGGTTAGTTACAACGATTGTAAGAACATCCGGACCGTCTGGATAGATTTGCGTGTTTGATGTTGTAGTTCCGCCGCCAAGAATAGAGTTACCAAGGTCACGAACTGTTGAAAGGTCTAGTTGGTCAGTTGCAGTAACAAAGAATCCACCGGTAGTTTCACCGTTGAACACTACTGTTGACCCGGCAGCGTAGTCAGCAATTTGTGCAAGAGATGAGTTTGCAGCACCTACGACGTTACCGACTGCGTTTGTCCAAGATGTAGTTCCATTTGGTGCAGCATTTAGATAGGCGCGAACAAGCATTGAAGCATTGGCAGTCTTAGTTGAGATACCTAGTGACTTTAGTGTCAACTGAACGCGGTTTAGAACTTCACGGGCACCAAAGTTACCGGTTTGACCATTGTCCACAGATGGAGCAAGACGGATAGAGAATAGTGCTTTTGAGTTTCCACCTGTAAATGTGATTGATGTTGTCGAAAGTGCCGTGCTAATCGGTTGGTTGATAGTAATAGTTGAACCGCTGACGTTTGTAACAATGGCACCGGTTGGAATACCTGCAGCAACAGCTGTCATACCTGGCAAGATGCCGGTAGCGGAGGCTACTGTAAATGATAACGCACCAACTGAACCGGTTGCCGTAGTTGCAGTTGTTGTTGTTGATGTAGGAATGTTAGTAAAGGCAGTCTGACCGTAGGTAAAGACTAGAGACTTGTCATCGTCGAAACGACCGTCCATGATTACCGATGTTCCCCAGTGCTGAATCGACGAGCCGAACTGCGGGATTGCAAGTTCAACTGAAGTTGGGTTAGTGGCTGAGAATGTAAATGTTTGAGCCGTACTTGCCAGTGGTGCAAATACCACTGATGGGTTTGCAGTTGTAGCTGCTTGGCTTAGCGTGATTGTTGTACCAGAAATTGCTGTAACAAAAGTGTTTTCTGGAACTGAGTCTGAAATAACGCGCTGGCCGATTTGAATACCAGTGTTTGCAGTTACTGTACCTGATGTAGCGCCAGAAGCAATAGTTAATGTTTGTGATGCAGCTCCTGCTTGAGCACGAGTCACGCCGGTAAACTGAGTCGTAGTTCTGCCTGTGTAGTTTACGTACTCGACTAGCGCTCCTTGACGAATTGCTAGAGTGCCCGCAGCTGGGAACAACGTTAGAGAGGCGTTTGCAACGTTTAGCGTGACGTCACCGGAGTTGACCGTTGCTGTAGTTACTGTGACTGGAGCTAGGCTAGCTGATTCGTAGCGAGCTGGAAGGTTTCCAGAACGCATGTACGCTTCGTTGTTTACGTTGTTGTTTGAGATTTTGTGTACATAAATTATGTTACCCTGTGGACCACGAACACCAAAGCGAACAAAACCGGCACCGTACCATGTGTAGTCGATGTAGAACATCTGCATTTTAGTAAGGTCAATGTTGTACCCTGAAGGACCTGTACCATCTATTCTGTCAATGTTAAATGCTGACTGAGCAATCCTTGTTTCAATTATCTTAGACGCGGTAACCATCGTAGATGTTACTCCTCGATAGGCCGGGCTAACTGTCATAGAAGTATCGCTTGCAATTGCTGTTACGCGATAGTTTTGCCCACGAAGAACAATGTTGTCTCCAACCGTTGCTTGCTTTGAGAACGTTGTTGGGAACGCAGCGTCTGTCTGTGAGATAGTTGACGAGCCATTTGTCACTGATACCCTACCTGAAAGTTGGTAGGTTGAAGAACGACGCACAGCGTAGAGAGTCTGACCATCAAATTCCCAGAACAGTCCGTTCTGCTGGTCAAAGATACCTAGTCGGTTAGTAGACCCAAACCAGGTGTTAGCTGCTATAGAGTACGTTCCTGATGCTGTAGTCGCAGTTGGAGTTGAACCAGCTGTGTACTGGAACTTAGTCGATGAAATAATTTGTGATGCGGATAGCGTAAAGGTTCCGTTGTACGCAGTTTCAGTTGCACCAGTGACTGTAACGGTTGCACCTGGAAGAAGACCGTGACGTTCTTTTGTCTGAACTGTAACTGTTGTACCAGATGAGGTTAGTGAGTCTACTTGAAAGTTTGGCTTTAGAACTGTACCTGATGAAGCCTGAATACCTTTACCTGACTGATAACGGAAGTAGCGACGAGTCTGTCGAGCAGTCATTTGGTTTGGCGAAGACGCGCCGTTTGTAAATAAAACACCGCCGTCTGCCGGACGGTGAACTACTGAACCTTGTGGACGAGGATAGACTGCGGCAGAACCAAACGTAATTGTTCCAGAGATAGAAGCAGCCGTGTAGTAGTAAATAAACGATGTCGGTGAGGTCACTGTTGCGACAACAAATGCTCCATTTGGTGGGTTTGTAGCTCCAGCAAGACCGACAACTGTAATCTCGTTTCCAACAAGAAGGTTATGTGGTTGAGTGAAAGTTACGGTCACAGCTGAACCGCTATAGGTTACGTTTGACGGAGCAGCGGCACCGATAGATGCACCGGTGTAGAAAGATGTTTGATAAACTAAAGTTCTATTTGCATCCCAAATCGCTGTAATTGTAGTTGTATTTTGGGACTGCGCAGTATAACTAAATGTTGTGCTCGTAACAGAATCTACAACATAGTTACCATTAGCGATAACTAGATAGGTATCAAAAACGCTAACAGTGTTTCCTGCAACAAGACCGTGTGCAGCTGATGTTGTCACTGTAACAGTTTTGCTTCCTGTGCTCATTGCAATACCTGAGATGTTTGGTATGACTGCTGGAGGAAGGTACGTAGATGGAATTTGGTTTGTGGTAGATACGGTTTCCCACTTTGTGGCCTGTGTTCCATACTCAAAGTCTGTGTCAATCAAAGCCTGTGGCTGTGTGACACGCAACTTGTTAGTCGGGTCCATCATTGTTTCCGCTGGCTCAAACTTTTCAGTGTACTCGTCAATGGTAATCTGCAACTTGTCAGTTGAGGTCATCAGTGCGGTATTGTAGTTTAGAGTGATGCTAGTTGATTCTACCTGAGTACCTTGTGCGACTGTAGCTGTGTACGCTGTAGCACGGAGGCTCGGGTCTGAGAAGTTGTAGATGACCTGGTTTGTCGTCACGTTTGTGATGAGCACTAGGCGCTCACGAGGAATGTACTTAGGAATTGTGATTACACGCGTAGCAGGTACAAATGTGTAGACCGTCTCTAGAATGATTTTTCTAGCCATTTAATTAAGCTCCTAGTAGTAAATCTACCGCGCGGAAGGGGTAGTTTTTAGTTCTCGTTGAAGTCGCTGCTCCTGCTAGTATCCTACCATCAAACTTAGACCCTGACGCTGGCACATCTAAAAACGCTACGTAACCGTCTGAGTCTAAGAACAGACCGTCGTAAGGAATTGGTGACTGCCATACGTAATCTGGTGTGTTTACCGTCTGTGTGACACCGTTCACAGTGACTAGAAGTCGGAATGGATTTCTTAGTGAAACTTTAGTTCCTTGATAGGTAAGCAAGAATCTGGTAGTCACACCGTTAAAGTAAACAGATAGGTCGTCTATAGGTGTGACTTCAGTCTCTGGTGGATTAGTGGTGTTGACACTAAGACCTTCTGGCAAGTTAGTGATGTATGGCTGTGCAGCCAGAAGTGAAACGTTTGACGTGCTGCTAATAACCACTGGCACAAAACCGACGTTTTGATAGACGGTATTGTTACGGAAGTACAAGTCGTACTTAGTAGTAGTTGCATCGTTTTGAGTGAGAATTAGTGCAAAGTCATCGATAGTGACGTTAAAGCCGTTATATAAAATTACAGTTGGTTGCTCAGGAGCGGACCCCATTGGATTCTGTTGCTTAACGCTTATAAAAATACGTCCATGAGTAATGTCTGTAGTTCCAGGGCCATTGGAGCTAAAATCTAGTAAGGCTACGGCATTGGTGTATTGAGAAGCCATGGTAAGTGTTACTACCTTGGTCCACTGACCAACGTAGGTTCCACCGGTGTCCGTGGTCTTATAGCCAGAAGAAATTAAACCTAAAGCATATAGTGCTCCTGCAGTATCTCTAACTGCTACCGTGCTGGCAACTGCTGTCTGTGCAGTGTCGTAGCCGTCCAGCAAATCAGCGTTTAGGTTTGTAACCTTGGTGGTCGACGTTACTGTCAGTGGTGAAGTTCCGGTAGCAACTGTGGAGACTAGATTATAGGCACTAACTGTTCCTGCAAATGAGTTGCTTGCGCTGTAAAAAGTAAGTGTTCCCTGGCCGTTAGTGCCATTTCCACCGGATGCAATGATGCGAGAGTCGAAGTCGATTCCTGTTGCACCGGAGTGGAAGTCAATAAACGGTGTCGAGCTAGTTCCGTCTACTCTACCAATTTCAACACCGGCGTTTCCAGCGAGAGCGGAACCTACAGTAAGTGTAGAACCTACAGACATGCTTGCAGTTGAGCTTACTGATGGAGCGGTGAAGTTACCTACGTTAGAGATGAACGCTACCGTTGTTGGCGTAGTACCGTCCCATGTTTGCCATTGCTGTAAATCAGCAGTCTGTGCATACGCTCCGCCGGTTGCGTAGCCGCGGACGACTTGTCCTACGTTAGCTGCTGCAGTGGTTAAGAAATAAGACTGAACGTTTGCTGGAGCTGTAGTGGTACCGTTAGAAAATACTCCAGCAGACGTAATTTGAAAAGCGCTTCCGACAATGCTAGGTGCTTTAAATTGTCCGGTCTGGGCGATGCTCGCAAGAGCCGTACCTGTGCTACTTTGCCACTCTTGAAGGTTTGTGGCTTGGTTGAGAATACCTTTGACCACTAATCCAGTAGTAGATGGTGAAGTAGATGAAATACTTGCTTGAGCAGGAAGTTTGAAGTAACCAAACTGAGTTGCAGAAGCAATTGTAAAACCAGAACCTAGAACTGTAAAAGTCCAAGCACCTGATATGCCACCGATAGCAGTAACAACAAACGTGCCGTTAAAATATGTTTCAGTAGTAAAGCCAGCAATCGTTACTAACTGACCGACAACTACTGGGTTTGTTGCGCTTGTCTGCGAACCTGTATATGTTGCTACGGTTGCAGATGAAGCAGTTGCAGCAGTAATAGCCCAGTTAGTTGCACCAGTTGATGTTGTAGTTGAGCCTGTGTAAGTTTGCCCAAAAGCGTTAAATCCGCCTAAAACCGTTCCAGAAGAGTTTTGGTACTGCAGCAAATCAGCTGTCTGGCTTGCAGCTCCACGGATTATTTCTCCTAATTCAGTAGGAGACTCGATGCCGATAGCAGCAGCAACGTAAGGATACGTGCCAGCAAAAGCTCGAACTCTAAGTTGCCCTGTTGAGTTGAAATAAGATGTCGGGGTTGCCGAACCAAACTCCGACAAGTTAAGCAAGTTTGCAGTTTGCCCTGACGAACCTTTAAGTAATAGTGGAACAACGCCGATAGCCTCAGAACTTATCGTGTGGCCACCAACGGTAAACGCGTTAGCAGCTCCTAATGTTGCTTTACCTGCTAGAGAGTTTGTGACAGTAGTAGAGAACGCAGCGTCATTGTTAAGAGCTGCTGCTAATTCGTTGAGAGTGTCTAATGCGGCTGGAGCTGCAGCTATGAGATTAGATACTGCAGTTCCAACAAAAGCTGTAGTTGCAATTTGAGTTGTGTTTGTCCCGGCAGAAGCTGTTGGTGCTAAAGGGGTGCCTGTTAGATTTGGTGAAGCAATGTTTGCTTTTAAATCTAAAGCGGTTTGTGCTGCTGTAGAAACAGGTTTATTAGTATCTGAGGTATTATCTACGTTTGCTAAGCCGACTTGAGATTTAGTTAAAGATAAAAGAGTTTGGTCAATGCCGATGGTTGCTGAGGTACTTGTTCCACTGTTGGTGATTGGAGAAGTTACACCTATAACACCTGATGAACCTGTAACACCGGCAGGGATTCCAAAATTAAATACAGCCGCACTAGAACTTCCAGCATTTGTGACTGTTGGAGTTGACCCGGCGCTTAGGCCGGTGACGGTTCCAACAGTAATAGTTGCCGCAGTGCCGATGGCTCCATTGGCTCCGTTTGTGACTGTAAAAGTAGAAGTAGTGGAATCTGAGTAAGTAATAGTGTACGTGTCAGTGGTTCCAGCAGCGCCAGTCCCTGAAGTACGAACTACTGAAGTTACGCCTCTACCGTTAGTTCCGTTAGAGCCATTTGCTCCATTGTAGACAGTGAACGTTGTAGTTGCACCGGTTGTGTAAGTAATAGTAAAGGTGTCTGTCGTTCCAGGAGCGCCGGTTCCAGACGTTCTTGCAATAGAACTAATTCCAGTGCCTGTTACTCCTTGAGGACCTGTATCGCCTTTAGCTCCCTGCGGGCCTCCGATTGCGACCTCGACACGAGAAACTACTTCCTCAACGTAGACGTAGTTTTTATCTTTTGAGTCTACATAAACTTTATTTTGGACGTCATCGAATTCGGCTGCCACTAGCGGGTTACCTCACCACGCACGACAAAATTGCCCTGTACTAAACGGGTGACGACACCTGCAGCAGAGACTAGCTCGAGGTCATAGACGTATTTATCAGCTGGAACTGAGGTCATTGTTGTTGCGGCTACTGAAAGTGTAACTTGACCAGTTGCGCCGCCTAGAACAATTCGACTGTTTGCAGTTGTGAGTTCTAGGATAACAGATGCGGACTCTACTGTTGACCTGACTTGCATGCGGGCTGTGTACCCGGTGATGTCGTATGGATTTCTAGCTGAGTCTCTCCAGGTTATGACGCGCGAGAGAGTTGCGCCCTGGTCAGCGACTATGTTGTAGATTCCAGCGGGAGGGCAGCAGCTCATGGTGCCTCTTTCGGTGTAGGTCTGGCATCATCATCTTACAATAATCACATAAAAGTGACTGGTGCGGACACCGCATCTGTAAGGCCACCGGCTAGTCTGAAAACTATCTAATAAGCAGTCTTTCTGATTCATCAATAAACTCGGTTAGAGTTATTTTTGCAGCTTCGCTGTGCATTTTCCAGTGGTGAAGGCAAAACAGAAGGTCTCCAGACTCAAAGGTGACTTGTACGTATGCTTGAGAATTACAGGCATCACAGCGGTCTTTAGTAGTTAGTAGATAGTCGGTCTTGACTGTTTGTGTCTCCATGTACAGATTCTACAAACTCCCAGCCGTGATGAGATTAGAACCTTAGTAGAATCAAAGTTAGCAACGTGCTAAAACTTATCTAGGAAGCTTAATGACCGCGGTTCTTGAACGAGAAGCAGTTTTTCAAAAACAAGATGAAGATGACGACGAACACTTTGCTCACTACGCTGAAAAAGTCTCAGTTACAGAAGGCTACGTACTTGGTACTCCGGTACAGGCTATTTGCGGTAAAGTCTTTATACCTCATCGCGACCCGGAGAAACTTCCTTTGTGTAACAAGTGTAAAGAAATAGCAGACGCTTTGTTTTTGTAGGGTATTTGGCTAAATAGCAATATACCTACTTGATAAGATGGTCCTTCACCCACTATCCAGAAGGCAGCGGAATGCTATTTTTATCCTTTAAACTAAGCGAAGATTTCGTATCAGAATACAAAAAGAAGACCGCACCGTTTGGTTTCCGTGATGCTGCAGGAAACTCTGTAGGCGAAATTACTTTTCTAAGAACTTACTCACGAAAAAAAGAAGATGGCACTAAGGAAACTTGGGCTGAGGTTTGTGAGCGTGTAACTAACGGAACTTACTCGCTACAGAAAGATTACGCAAAACAGCAACGACTACCTTGGTCTGACGCTAAAGCTGCCTCGTCTGCTAAAGAGTTTTATGACCGGTTGTTCCACCTGAAGTGGTCTCCTCCTGGTCGTGGCTTGAGCCAGATGGGTACTGACCTTGTGAACCGTCAGAAAAACTCTGCATCGCTACAGAACTGCGCATTCGTGTCCACACTGGAGATGACCAAGCAGAACCCAGGTAAGCCGTTTGCATTCCTTATGGAAGCTTCTATGCTTGGTGTCGGTGTTGGCTTTGACGACAAGGGTGCGGACAAGGATTTTGAAATCTACACACCGCTTGAAGAAGTATTTACTTATGTTATCCCTGATACTCGTGAGGGTTGGCAGGAATCTACTGTGGCACTAATCAACTCCTTCCTAATCAAGGGGCAAAAAAGCCTAGAGTTCGATTACAGCGAGATTCGTCCTTACGGTGCACCTATTGCAACCTTTGGTGGAACTGCTTCAGGCCCAGACCCACTAATCAAATTGCACGAGGTAATCAAGAAGATTTTCACTGGTCGCGGTGGCGAAAAACTTACAACAGTCGATATTGCCGACATTGGAAATCTCATTGGTCGTTGTGTAGTGTCAGGTAACGTTCGTCGCTCAGCTGAACTTTTAGTTGGTCGCATTGATGATGACAACTTCCTGAACCTAAAAAACGCTGAAGTTTTTCCAGACCGTAACTCTTATGATTCAGAGAACCCTGGTTGGGGTTGGATGAGCAACAACTCGGTCATGGTAAACGTCGGCACCGACTTCTCAAAAATTGTTGATGGCATCATTCGCAACGGTGAGCCTGGTGTTATTTGGGAAGACATGTCTAAGCAGTACGGTAGACTAGCTGACCCGATTAACAACAAGGACTGGCGTATCGCTGGTTACAACCCGTGTGCTGAGCAGTCCCTTGAGTCATACGAAATGTGTACTCTTGTTGAGACTTACTTGAACCGCCACACTGATGTTGAAGACTACAAGCGCACTCTAAAGTTTGCTTATCTTTACGCCAAGACAGTAACTCTTCTTCCTACACACTGGGAAGAGACTAACGCAATCATGCAGCGTAACCGTCGTATCGGAACCTCAATGTCAGGTATCGCTAACTTTGCAGACAACCGTGGACTGCCAGAACTTCGCAACTGGATGGATGCGGGTTACGCAGTTGTAAAGCGCTACGACAACATCTACTCAGAGTGGCTAGGTGTTCGTGAGTCAATTAAGACCACGACAGTCAAGCCTTCTGGTACAGTATCTATTCTCGCTGGTGAGTCTCCTGGCGCGCACTGGTCACCAGGCGGTGAATACTTCAACCGTGCTATTAGATTCGGTAACGATGACCCTCAGTTGGCTTTATTTAAGATGGCTAACTACGTAGTTGAGCCGGCATCTGAAAACCCAGAGCACACTTCAGTCGTGTACTTCCCAATCAAGGCAAGCGCTAAACGTGCCGAGAAAGATGTGAGCATCTACGAGAAGATGAACCTTGCAGCTACTGCCCAGCGTTACTGGTCTGACAACTCTGTATCTGTGACTATCTCGTTTGACCCTGAGACTGAGTCGAAGGACGTTGAAAAAGTTCTCCACATGTACGACGGAAGCTTGAAGACTGTGAGCTTCTTGCCATCTGGTAACTTTACTTACCCTCAGATGCCTTACACACAGATTACTCAGGAAGAGTACGAGGAAGCGGCTGGTAAGTTGTTCCCTATCGACTTTGCTGGAATCTATGGTGGACTCGGCATTGATGGTATCGGTGAGGCTTACTGCACAACCGACGCCTGTGAAATCAAGTTGATTGTGGAGAACCAGAAATAATTGGTAGTAATCAGTAGCGTATATACAAAGACTGGCGATAACGGAACAACTTCTCTCGGAGACGGGAGCAGAACTTCTAAAAACGATGCCAGACTTGAAGCATTCTCAACCGTAGATGAGGCTAACTCCAGTATTGGAGTTGCCTTGTCTATGGGCATAGACGCCGATGTGAAAAAAGTTTTGCTTCAAATTCAAAATGATTTGTTTGATGTTGGAGCAGACCTTTGCACACCAGTAATCGATGAGCCTAAAGTTACTCCACTTAGAGTCACTGAGGACCAGGTCTCTCGTTTAGAGAAACTAATTGACCACTACAACAAAGATTTGCCAGTTTTAAGAAGTTTTGTCCTACCTAGTGGGACACCGCTAGCAGCGCAGTTGCATGCAGCAAGAACGGTCACTAGAAGAGCAGAACGTGAAACTTGGAATGCTATCCATTCTTTTGGTGAGGGTGTGAGTATCACGGCTGCAAAGTATTTAAATCGTCTGTCTGACCTTTTATTTGTGTTGTCTAGGTACGCTAACCGTGAGGTTGGCGATGTCTTATGGGTGCCTGGAGGTAGCCGTGAAGAGTAAACTATTAGTTGCTACTGCAATCACATGCGGGTTGCTCGGCCTGCTATGGATTAAAGGTGAGACTACTACACCTAAAGCAAACTGTGTAAATGTCTATGTTGATTTTGGAACTCTGTCAAACGAGACTCCAGATGAAAGATGTTTTGCTGTTTCTGGAAAAGTAAAAGCGATTGACTTGCTCAGTAACACGACACTAAAAATTGACTACCTTGATTTTGGTAAAGAACTAGGTAAAGCAATCTGTCAAGTAAACAAACTTCCTAAGCTAAAATCCTGTAAAGACATTGACTGGAAATGGACTTTGTTTGAGAAACACGGAAGCAACGACCTAAACGTAAAATCACACTGGTACCCGTCTCAGACTGGAGTTTCTTTTATCGAGTTAAAAGTCGGAGACTCTATTGGCTTGGTTTACGCAGATAAAGATGGAAAGGCAAAAAATCCTGATGACAACGATAACTAGCACTAAAGAGTTTGCTATAAGTAAGACTCAAAAAACTGTACTAAGTGTTGCCGGACTTGTAGCACTAGAACTCTTGCTGTTCTATGTGTTTGCCCCTATCGGCCTAAAACTATGGCAACTAATTGCCTGTTCTTGTTAAGAAAGAGAAAATAAAATGAGTGTAATCGTTTACAGCAACCCAAACTGCACAGCGTGTGAGCAAACTAAAAGGTTCCTTACCGTAAAAGGTATTGAGTTTGAGGCAAGGATGATTCAAGATAGTCCTGAAGTTATGGTTATCATTGAAACTAACAACTACACCTCGGCTCCAGTGGTTGTAGCTGGTGAAGACAGCTGGTCTGGCTTCCGTCTAGATAAGCTCAACACATTAGCTCACCGGGACTAGTACTAAAATTAGACTATGCCAACATACGAATACAAGTGTAAAGACAACCAGCACGAATACTTAGAGGTTAGAAGAATCACTGAAGACCAGCGTGTTGACACGTGCCCTGAGCCGGATTGCGGATCGCCTCTAGTGCGTATATTTAACGCGCCGCCTATTAATTTAAACGGCGCTGGATTTGCGGCTAGTAAAAACAATGTCTAGTTCGTGATATAGTGTACTAAACTAGCAATGAAGTAGGGACAATGGAAAACGACAACCTAAATGGATTTGATTACCCTAAGTTCCTGGATTCTGAAAATCCACCAGTTTGTTCAGAGACCTTTCCAGATGCATTCTTTCCAGACGAAGCGCCAGACGGCTCACGAAAACCAAATCGCGGCACTTACACCTACGAACGTGAAGCCAAGCAGATTTGTGCTAGCTGTGAGTTTAAGCCAGAGTGTATGCTCTACGCGATAGACAGACCTGATTTGATTGGAATCTGGGGAGGGACCACTGATAATGATAGACGCAAAATCAGACGTGGCATACCGGTAAACCTAGGGATTCCTCCAAGTCGTAACCGGTAGAGCGCTATAGAATTGTATTGCCTGGGAGAGGCAAAATAACCACTCACCTACTCATTCCCGGGAGACCAAATTGGAAATCGTAAAAACAATCTTCAAGCGCACAATTGCGCTTGTAATCCTTAAAGTTAGCGCAGTTCTTGCTGCTGGCTCAATCGGTGGCGTTGAACTGTGGCAGTCAGCACTAATCGCCGCATTCGTTGGAATCATGGAAGTTGCCGAGTCCCTTGCTCGTGCATACGTCGTAGACGGCATCCTTGACATGGACGAAATCAACACTGCATTTGCATCTTCTGCTGAAGCCAAAGTGGCTGAAGGCAAGAAGTCTGTCAGCAGCGAAGACACCGGTCTATAAAGTTTAGCGAAAATAAAACCCCCCGCTGATTAGGCGAGGGGTTTTGTTTTACTCTGGATAGACTTTGTCTACTCGGTTAGTCGACGACGCGCACGCTGCACACCGTAGTACAAAGGGTTAGAACTACTTAGTCCTAGAGCTTGAGCCAGTTTACCCAGAGATATTCCGGCAGTGTACTCGGTAAGCAGTTGCTCGTGGTACTTTTCAGCGCCAGCTTTTTTAGCCTGCTTGACTCTCTCTACGGCCTTGTCAAAATCAGCTGGCTCTATCCTGCTGTGTGTTCTTACATCACGCATTGGCGCGTCAATCATAAAGACGCGACGACGTAGTCCTGCGTAAGCTACATCTAGTTCTTTAGCCATGGCAACGAGACTTCCTCCGTTGTCATAGTACTCCTTTAGAAGATTTGTGTACTCTCTGCTGGCCACATGTGCTGGCGAATCCGTTGTTCTCAGGCCGTATGCCCTCTGCGCCAGCGGAAGTAGCTTTTCTAGTTTTGGCGCGTAGTCCTGAAGCATTGCCTCACTCACTGTTTTTCCTTTCGTTGATTTTGTCCTTATCACTAACCAGTGACATTTACCATTATAGTTCAAGTATAACTGTTTTGTTACGAGTTTACTAACTAAACCGGAGCAGGGTATAATGATAATGTACGCAAGTACAAGGGCTAGACAGGCTTTCGACTGATGTCTAACTTTACAAAGAAGCATGCAGAGACGCCCGTACTCTTGAATCGGGTAAAGCAATAAATGCAAACTCACGTTCAGCATTCGCACTAGCAGCGTAGTCTAACTACACCGCTAAGGCCCCTGACAAAGCAGTAGTTCTAGCTGGGCAGTCAGGTTTTAAATAAATAGAACAAAACAAGACTTTTTCCACGGAGTCTATAAATCGTGGTAACGTCCGACGGTCTGGCAGGTCATACGTCTGGTCGCAAACAATCTGCCTAAGCATGTAGAAGAGTGTAAAGACGGTGTTAGGACCCGGGTTCGATTCCCGGCTGGTCCACGATGCACGCATGTCCAGCGGCATTGAGGTCATGTACCTCACCCTAGTCGCGAGGCTAGGTGTTTTGGTTCTAAGTGTTACGGTAGCACAGCGGTCTCCAACACCGTTAGCGTAGGTTCGACTCCTACAGAACCAGCAGATTAGGTCGTAACGACACACTCCAAGTAGTGTAAACTGATTCAGTAAGTTTAGCAGCTAAGGAGAAAACATGGCTAAAGGAAAAGGCGGAAAGCCAGCACCAGTCGTAGTAAAGCGTACTGGAGACGGCCGACCAAGTGGTAAAGCAACTAAGAAGCGTCCAAAAGTTTTTGACGCAATCAAACGCCGTCTTGTAACCAAGAAAGACTAAACGCTTCGGTTTAGTTATACAACTTGGCATAAAATGTCACTGGCTCGTGTTACATTAGACATAACGCAAAAGCGACGGCTGAAGCGGAGTATGGCTGAATTTCTGTTCCAACAGGGAGAAAGCACTGTCGGGTCTAATCAACTGGGTGGAAAACCTAACGGCAGGTATGCGAGTAAGCGCTAGAGAATCTGGTGGAGACGCATTGGTGGTAAAACGCAACCCATCTACTCACATTAAACACCTCGTAGAAATACGGGGTGTTTTACCTTAACCGGAGTTTGACATTACAATAGACCTAAGACGAAAGGAGTCTTTCATGCTAAACACCAGAGAGTACTGTGTGGTACTTGCCCGTGGTGAGTGGAAGACTGTTCTATTTACTGGGACCTTTGAGCAAGCCAAGGAGCGAGCTCGTGAACTAAATAAGCAGTACCAGACTGACGAGTACAAAGTAGAAGAGTATAGAGGCTTCCGTGTCTAAGGACCCACAGCATCCACTTGCAAAGATAGTACACGCTAAAGAGATTCTTGAAAAATCTAAGGCCGATTTACTTGCACGAAGCGACGAGCTAATAGGGTACGAACATCAGTACATCTCTATAATTGACGGTCTAATTGGAATGATGAAAAGTGCTGAGCAAGCTCACTGGTTCAAGATGACAGGTGACGATAGCTGGAGCACTAGAGACAGATGGAAGCTAGACGCACTAGCAATAGCCGAGACGCTAGTAAACTACCAAAAATAGCCGCCGGCAGCAAAAATCGTATAAGTTTATAGTTAGCTCTATAAGCAAAAACTGAGGCGTCTAATTATTATAAATTATTGTACAAAGTAGCCTCAGATGGTTAGAAAATCAAGGGTTTGGGATTTGCGCTCTGCATCAAAAAATCCTGCTACAATGGCGCATGCGCTGAGCTTGTTTGCTAAAATAGCCACTAACACGCGCACCAGTGTGGCAAGGAGAGGCTTACTTAGATGGCTAGATGGAATCTAAATGAACGGCGAACTAGTCGCCGTAGGTTCAATCAAGGTAAGTGGCATGAGACACAAAAAGGTACTTGGTATCTTTTCTGGGAGGGACGTTGGCGTCCTGTTGTTATGGAAAACGGAGAACGCTTTACCGTAAAGGCATGGAAGGAACTATACAAAAAATGAATGAACCTGAGAGCATTGACATAGCGCTTGACAGAATAGGTGAGAGGCTAGACATCTTGGGTATCACCCTAGACGTACTTCGTGAGCGCATTGACTCAATAGCAGCTAGACTGGACGAATTGCAGGAAGAAAACAAATGACCACAGGACTAGACGACTTCCAAAGACGTGTCTTTGAAATACAAGAGAGTGGCGAGAAAAAGCGTCAGGAACAAATCCTAAAGATGCTACTAAAAGAGCGTGAAACTCTACTAGAACTTTGGACCGGCAGACCTGAGTACATTCAGGGACTAGAGCATGCCATATACCTTATTGGCGGAGAAAAGGCTATTGACTAAGGACCTAGGACTTGCCTTACTCTACGCACGTGTCTCAACGCAGATGCAGGTCAATGACGGTATGTCTCTCGACGTTCAAGAACGCTCGCTGATTCAAGCTGCAGAGTTTGCAGGCTTTACTAGACATGAACTAATCCGTGAAGAAGGTCGCTCAGGTAAAAGTATCTCAGGCAGGCCTGCTTTGACAGCGGCGTTGAAAAGGCTAGAGACCGGAGACGCGCAAGCACTGTTCGTTACTCGCATTGACAGACTTGCCCGTTCAACGACAGACTTCCTAGACATTGTAGACCGTGCCAATAAGAACAGCTGGCGACTTGTGCTGCTAGACCTAAACTTAGACACCTCGACTTACCAAGGCAGGTTTGTTGTGACGATTATGTCAGCCTTGGCTGAGATGGAACGAAACATCATTGCTGCGCGTCAACGAGACATACACGATGACCGTCGTAAGAGAGGTGTTGTCTGGGGTGTTGACATGGGACCAAAGAATAAGACACCTGAAGAGATTCGCGAGCGCGTGAAACGTGAAAGAGTGTTAGGTTTTAGTTACAACAAAATTGCCGAGGGCTTGAACCGTGATGAGGTAAAGGGACAGAATGGTGGAAAATGGTATCCAACAACTGTGAAAAACTTGCTTGAGATGCTAGAGTAAAACAATGAAGTCAGTCGTAGTGATAACTCCAACAACAGGGGCAAACGAACTTGAGAGCTGTGTCCGTTCAGTGATGCAGCAAGACTATCCAAACGTTGAGCATCTTATAGTTGTCGATGGTGCTGAGCATGAAAAAGCTGTCAGAGATTTGCTGTGGCGTCTTGACGTCGACTCACCTGTTACAGTTCTAGTTCTGCCTTGGAACACTGGGCAAGACAAGTGGTACGGTGGGCGAGTCATGGCGGCAGCTAGTTATGTAGTCAATCAAGACTATGTGATGTTCTTAGACCAAGACAACATGATTGCACCTAACCACGTGAGCTCTCTAGTCCGAGTCATTGAAACCGGTGGCTACGATTGGGCGTACTCGCTAAGGAAGATTTTCTCTAAGGAAGGCAAGTTCCTTTGCGAAGACGATTGTGAGTCACTAGGCTGGTGGCCAATAGGTGGCAATGAGAAGCTTGGACACCTTATCGATACGAGTGCCTATTTCTTCACGAATAAGTTTGCTCGGTCTACAGGACACTTCTGGAACTGGGGTTGGGGTGGAGACCGTCGCTTTCTAGAACTAGTGACTCAATCATTAGGGCACGAGAACTTTGCTTGCAGCGGGTTAAGCACGTTGTACTACAGACTTGGTGGCAACGAAGGTTCTGTAAAGATTGAGATGTTTGAACAAGGAAACGCGCAGGTTCGAGCGATGTATGGTGACAACCAACTACCATGGAGAGACATCGATGGCAAAGAGTAGACGTGGATACTATCCATGCAGAAAGCATAGGATTTGGTTTAGCGGTAGCGTTTGCCCTGAGTGCTACAAGGAATTACGCAAAAAGCAGTAAAATAGAAGTATTGCCTCGATAGCTCATCTGGTAGAGCAACGCACTTGTAATGCGTAGGTGGCGGGTTCAAGTCCTGCTCGAGGCTCGAAATACGTTTAGACAGGAGATAAATTATGAACAGCACTTTACTAGGCCACATGGAAAAAATGGCAAAGTACCGACTCACTGGAAAGATAGTTCAGATTGACAACATTGGCGGGTCAATTGACGAAGTGACAGGATTTGTTTCTTTTGAGAATGACAAGGGTATCTTTGTTGATACTACTGAGCCTACTCAGACAGTGTTTGTTCCGTGGACTTCTATCGCAGTCCTAAGAATACTTAACGACTAATTAGGATTAGTAGTAAACTGTTTGTAGTGCTTATCAGTTAGCCACAAGTTCTTGTGATGTGGGAAGACTGCGCCAGTGTGTGCATGCATCTGGTAACCAGCAGCAACTACTCGTAGCGAGAACATCAAATCCTCACTTAGCCAGGTGTTGTTACCAGCTGGTCCATCTTGGAACCAAGCCCAGTCTTTGCCAGACATCTCTTCTTCCTGCTTGCGTACTGCCTCTAGCACAGAGCGATGGATGAGTAGACAACCAGCTCCGGCTGCTGCAATAGGCACGACCTTATCTTCAGGGTACTCGTAGTATGGCACAAAGTTCTTGGCCTCGTTGAAGATAAAGATGCACGGAGACGGTTCTAAATCAACAGGGCTTTTGTTGCCAAAGCATAGACCTGAGATAATTGGCACCTTTTTAGCGTCTGCGGCGCGAGCAAGTTTATCAAAAGCGTCTAGACTTGCAAATTCGTCACCATCGACCATGAACAGCCAGTCGGCTGTAGTGTCATCTAGAAATGACTTTACTAGCATGTTTCTAGTCTTAGCAAGCAGGCCTAGACCTAGCATTGAGTTGTATGTAAGTTTTCGTCCACTTTTGGTCACAAGGTCTAAAAGACTAATAGCAAAGCCGTTGTCAATTTCTCCGTGGTGAGGCCATACAATGTGAATCGTTTCATCTTTAGCAATCATGTACCTATTGTATATGATTAGACCATGACGGATACATACGAACCACATTATGCTAGCGACAGTGCAGTAGTCTATAGCGGCAACTGCTTAGACGTTCTCAAGAGACTTGCTGATAACTCTGTAGACTCTATAGTCACCGACCCTCCGTACGACTTGACTAGTGGCAAAGGTTCTAAAGGCGGGTTCATGGGAAACACTTGGGACGCCACTGGCATTGCGTTCAACCCTGAACTATGGCAAGAATGCCTTAGAGTGCTAAAACCCGGGGGCCATTTACTATCGTTTGGTGGCACAAGGACTTGGCATAGAATGGCTGTTGCTATTGAAGACGCAGGGTTTGAAATTCGTGACAACATCATGTGGATTTACGGCAAGGCTTTTCCAAAGTCTCACAACATTGCAAAAGCAATGGCTAAAGGAGAAGGCGACTCTAAAGATTGGGAAGGTTGGGGAACTGCACTAAAACCATGTGTGGAACCAATTGTCTTGGCACGAAAGCCTTTAGACGGAACTGTTATTGCAAATGTGTCTAAGTGGGGAGTCGGTGGGCTAAACATTGACGGTACCAGGGTACCAGCAAGAGAAGGTGAGAACTTCGACAACGTCAAAGGGATTCCAATCACTAAGTTGTCGACTAGGCGCAATGGTGAGTCTGAAGAAGAATGGCGCGCACGTGTTAGTGAATCGCCTGAGCAACAAGAAGCCTTAGAGAAACTAAAAAGTCTCGGGCGCTGGCCAGCTAACGTAGTGCTAGATGAGTTTACTGCACCGCTAGTAGATGACCAAAGTGGATTCACGAAATCAGGCGGCAAGATAAATCGCTTTGTTGGTGGCGCAAAGCCTTGGGGAGATGCCGTCGGCGCAGAGTACAAATCGGTGCCAGGACCTGCCGATGAAGGCGGCGCGTCTAGGTTCTTCTACGTTGCTAAGGCTAACGCTAAAGATAGAAGTGAAGGACTAGACTTCAAGAACGAGCACCCGACAGTCAAGCCAACTTCACTAATGCGTCAGTTAGTCAAACTGGTGACTCCAGTTGGCGGGATAGTTCTAGACCCGTTTACAGGTTCAGGTTCAACTGGCAAAGCTGCAATTCTTGAGAACTGTAAGTTCATTGGAATTGAAATGACTGATGAGTACTTACCTATAATTGTCGGGCGAATTGTGTCCGCTGAGAAGTCTCTGTAATAGAGTTAACCTTATGAAAATTCAATTTCGCTCAGAATGGAAAGGTAGCACCATGAGTAGGTTGCGCGACGTCTTAACTGCAATGGTCATCGTCTTTATGTCTGGTGAGATAGTTGTCACTGGACTGTCATTTATGTTTGGCGACAGTGGAAGATTGTTCTGGGCCGTTGCTCAAGTCGGACTTGTTCTGGCGTCTGCCATGATTGTGGGTATGATGTTTGCTTCTAAATACCGTGATGAAAAGTGATGTTTTAGCTGGTTTAGAGGTATAATAGTAATGACGAAAGGACACGCATGACAGAATACGTAGACAAGTACGGCAAGAAAATAACTCACGAAGAGATGATTGAACTCTCTATTGACCAAAGTTACTGCCGAATAAAGAAAACACAAGTCGCCCACATAGAAGGCGAGGAGCGCATTGAAGTTTCAACGGTATGGCTTCCAGGTTCTAGGTCAGCGCCAGAAGGAAAGCCTGTGTTTGAGACAATGATTTTTGGCGGTCCAGAAACAGGTTATATGAAGCAGTACACCAGTTTAGAAGACGCACAACGAGGACACGATTTTGCGATTCATCTTTGCACTGGAATGCGAACACAAGACAGGTTGGTTAAGTAGTGAGCGAAGTACGTGGCACCTGCAGTCACGATGATTGTGAAAAAGTATCTCATAGAAAAAGTGGTCCGTGCTATAAGCACTACCACCAAGAAAAAGGAACTACACCTAATCGAGGTGGAGTTAGACTAAAAAATCATCCGATAGACTACGACGATTTTTGGTTGTTCGTAAAAAAGCACGTGATGTGGGACGGCCGTGGTCGGCCTATCGGAGTAAAGGACGGACTAAACCGTGACTGGAAGAACTAGATTTGCATGCGCTGCTATGGCGTTGTTTCTAATAATGGTTGGTATAGTGCTTGCCATAATATCAAATTCGACTGGCGACTGTTGGAGTAACTACACTACAGAAAGTGCAGCAATTATGGCTTGCGAGGTCCACGAATGAGAGACTTCAAGGAACCTTACTACACAGGACCAGAATGTGTTTGCTGTAAACAAAAACAAGTCGAAGTTATCGTAAAAGAAGAACACGAGCGTCTTATCAAGAAGTTTGAGGAAGCAGACTCTGCTTGCTCTCCATGGGCAATTGCAATTATCAAAGGAGAACCGAATGAGTGACACACCAATCTATGACCAGCTTAGCGAAATGCAAAAGATGGCACAGCGGAGCGGAGCTTTTAAACTAAAGTACGACATCCTAAAATGGGTCGAGGCTGAACTAAAAGCTGGCAGAATAAACAAAACAATGGACGTAGAGAAACTAATAGCAGGAATTGAAGGGATAAAGACATGGGAAAACACGCCGCAAAGCGAGAACCAATCAACTGGCGCTGGCACTGGCGGTACGTCAAAAACCAGTGGTACGCGTTCAAGAAGCCAGAGCTCAGGCGCAAAACCAAAATCGCCAAGAGCTGGGTCAAAGCCTACATCACCAAAGGCCGCTAAATAGTGGACCTTCCTGTTAACTATGATTCGCTTAGCACTGCCAAACGTCGTGCCGTCCGTGAAGAATATGTCAAGCAGCAAAAGGGTAATTGCTACTACTGCAAAGAGTCTTTAGATGCCAACCCTCCAGAGCGTATCACGAGTTTGAGTATTGACTGGACTTTGTTTCCACCATTCTTTCTAAAACACCCGATACACTTGCAACACAACCATGATAGTAAAATGACTGAAGGTGCAGTGCACGCGTACTGCAATGCAGTCATGTGGCAATACGAAGGGAAATAGTATGTGGATTGAAGATACTTGGTTTGTTAGGTTTGGTGAGTACATTGGATACTGGCCTGGAATGGCAACGATAATTCTGACTTACATTGTCGGTGTAGCCATGTCGTTTTCTCACTACAAGAGTTGGCCTAAGAGAGCTCTGTATATTGTGGCCTTAACTGTGACTATGACTGTCCTCTGGAACGTTTTAGAACTTGTTGTACGGTACTAGTACGTAAAAAGAAAAACCCCCTGTTTTCTAAGCAGGGGGCTTTCTTTATTCCTTGTCGGAAACCTTTTACTATTTGAGGTGCGCTAGAATCCACTTCAACGGGTCGATTAGCTGGTTGTACGCAGCTAGGTGACCATTCTGCTTCTTGCTCATTCCCATGTGAAGATGAGCACCGGTGCTTGCAGAACCACTTGGGCTAGTAGTCTTAGAACCACCGACCTTACCGATAATCTGACCGATTGCAACTAAGTCGCCCTTCTTGACGGTAGCTGTGCTTGCCTTCTTAGGGTTCTTGTTATCGACTGGCGCAATGTGGCAGTACTGAGTGAACACCTTGTCTAGAGGGTTGTAGATTTCAACAACCCAACCAAGAACGTCGGTCCAGAAAACGTTGCTAACTTTACCAGCGCAAACGGCAGGGATTGGACTACGGTCTTTTGGTGACCAGTCTTGACCACGATGCGGGTGCGAGCGATAAGGAGCCATGTTGCCAAACTCGTCGTTGCGAAGTTTTGCACTAAACGGTTCTTTGTAGATGTTCTTCACTGGTACTGCTGCAGTCGGTGCAGGTACGGCAGCTGCCACTACTTTATTTGGAACTGGTGCTACTGCTGCTTTTGCAACTGGCGCTGCATGAACTGGAGCTGGTGCAGTTGGAGCGTCTGCAGGTGTTGCCTCATGAGCAGAACTTGCAACTTTCTCAGCAGCAATAATTGCCTTGATGAAAGGTAGCGGGTCAACAAATCCTTTTCCGTCTGCAGACCATGTGTAAACCTTGCCAGCACAGATTTCAAAGTGTAGGTGCTTACCAGTGACATCACCAGTTGCACCCATCTTACCTAGAACTGTTCCAGCGGTAACCTTCTGACCAACCTTGACTTGTAGTGAGTCCTTGACCATGTGAGCGTAAAGCGAAACGTAAGGCTTTCCATTGATTGTGTGAAGAATCTGAACGTAGTATCCAAAGCCGCCTAGCGACCCGTCAGCCTTCTTAGACTTACTTGGACCTGCGTAGACTACCTTGCCGTCATAGAATGCTTCAATGTAAATGACGTTAGCTGCTCCCCATAAGTCTGTTCCGTTGTGGTGACTACGACGACCAGGGTCAGTCGGGTGCTGACGCCAGCCGAATGGACTAGTTACTTTGTATTCTTTACCAACGACGCCGTCAATTGGGTATTGTGTTTTTGCCATTATTATCCTTTTGCTAGGTATGTTCTATTTTACAGCTTGGTTACTTGGCTGATTCGAGCATTGACTTAGCGTACGAGTGGCGCCAGGCAGAGATGTAGCCTCGTTGGTATGCTCGGCACACATCCATGTCGTAGATACGTGGTTTGCCTTTGATGTACTCTCGCCAAGACTCTAGGGCTAGGAGACAAACGTCTTTGTGCTTTGGCTGGTAGTAATACTTTAGATAAGACAACAGGCTCATCACTTCTCCGTCTTCTTTGCAGCTGGCTTCTTGCGAGCTACAGGCTTCTTAGCAACAGGCTTCTTCTCTTCTTTCTCAGGCTTTTCATAGCGTAGAGGGAAGGTCAGCACCCAGATGCCAAGCGTAATCATGATTAGATTACCAGTCAGCGCCTTGGCTGAACCCTCAAGAACTAGCCATGCAACTGCCATACCTAGTAGAGTCCATGCTTGGTCAATGATGTCTTTTAGTAGACCTTTTAAAAAGTCTTTCATTTTTACTGCTTTCTTCTAGATGAACCAGAACCAGATGAGGAACTGGAAGATGCTGCTGCGCTTGCCGCTGCTCCTGCTGCTGCTTGAACTGCAACACCTGCTGCGACTACTGCTGTAACAATGATTTTCTTTGACTCTGCACGAACCTTTGGAGACATGTCGGCACCTACGTTGCCAATAAAGTTGATAAGTTCTGTTGCAGCAGCAAGTCCTGGTATAGCAGCAAGTTCTGGCGAGAGTTCAATGTCGTCTTGCTGAGCAGCAACAAACAAGGCATCGAGAGCTTGCTCATACTGTGCTGAGCCAGGTTCTGCTGTCTGGAAAGTCTCAAGAGCTGCTGCAACAAGTTGGTCTGCTTGTTCTGGAGTAAGTTCGGTTGGGTCGACCGCTGTCAAGTCGACGCTCATAAGATTATCGGCGGACAAGTCTACTGGAATCTCCTTGCTTCCTTCCTCTGGTACAGGGTCTGGCTTAGGAGTTGCAAGTTTAGTTTCAACTGCATTAAAGTCTGGCGACACAGCTTGTGCTACTTGATAGTTCGACACGATAGTCAACTCGGTAGCTGAGACAGTGTCTTCAGCTGTTGCAACTTCGGTCTTTAGCGACTCGACCTCATTAGTAGCAGAGGTTACGTTATCTGTTGCTTGCACTACGACTGTCTCTGCTTGCGCTAAGTCGGTCTGTGTTGCTTGAGCCTTTGTAGTGGCTGTTACTAGATTAGTAGCTGCCGTGTCTTTTACAGTGGTCGCATTCGACAAGGCTTGTGTTGCAAGGTCTAGACTTGTAATCGTGCTGCCTAGAACCGCTTGAGCATTTGTAAGATTAGTCTTTGATGCTGCAGCTACGGTTATGGCATCTGCCAGGTCTTGTTCATTTACAATCTTGGCTGATGACGCGCTAGAGAGCTTTGACTCGTAGTCTGCAATGCTAGCAGTAAGTGAAGACGCTTTGTTGTTATAGACGCCGTAATCTTCCCATGCTGAGTTACGTCTGTCAAGCAACTGGTCGTAATCAGCTTGGGCTTGACCTGGAAGAGTGGTGGCATCGTTCACTGCTTGAAGAGCTGCAGCCTCGTCAAGTCTAGCTTGGTCTAGAGCTGCAGAGAGAGCCGAGATGTTTGCAACTGCCTGGTCGTAGTCTTGCTGTGCCTGGGCAAGTGTATCACTTGCAGCTTGAAGTGCAACACCGTTTAGGTCGTAAGTTGCTTGCGCCTGGTCCAAAAGTTGCTGAGCCTGTGCTAGGTCTTGACTTGCGTTTGAGTAAGCCTGTGCTGCATCGGACTGAGTAACTGCAACGGCTTGCCAATTCCAACCGGCTTTATTTACCGCGTCAACATAGTCGTTGTAGTGAGAGCCTAAGTCTTCACGGTGCGCGACACTAACTTGATAGTTGCTGTACGAAGTGTCTAGAGCAGCTAGTGCTGCGTTATACTCATCACGCTTAGTGTTGAGAATCGCTAGAAGCGCTGGGTCTTTAATCATTGGAGCTGGCTGGCTTTGCGTGTACCACGCTGCTGGAACATTTCCCCAGCTACTGTTTGATTGGTAGAAAAGACTAGAGCAAGCGCCGCCGCCCCATTCATAGAACCAGGCATCTAGTCGATAAGTTTGACCCTTATTTAGAGAAACTGGATACCAGCTTCCGCCACAGCCTTTTAGTCGCCAGTCATTGATGACGGTGACTCCATCGAGTTCCATGTAGAAGCCGTCATCGGCGTTGTTCTGTAAATAAGTAATGTTCTGGTCCGGCGTAAAGTAGCCGGTATAGTGAAGCATGACATAATCATTGCCGCAGCCTTCAACGTTGCCGCCACCCCAGTTGTAGTTGATTAGCGCTAGTGTTTCTGTCTTGCAGAAATGATAGGCATTCGGGTCGCGTCTTGGATTAGATGAGGTTAGCTGATTGTAGATGTCGACCTTGATTCCAGGAGTTGCAGCTGGCAAGTTAGATGTCGGGTCTACTATTAGTTTAGTGTCGTAGTTCGACTGTGCTTGAGCAAGTGATGAAGTTGCTAAGTCAAGTGTAGACTGCGCCTGTTGATACGTAGCATAGGCTGAATCCTGGTCAACTTGAGCCTGTTGATAGTTGGCTAGCATGTCTTGATAGCTCTGGTATTTAGCGTAGTAGTCTGATTGAGCATTAGTTAGTGACTGATTAGCCTGAGCAAGTTGTTGAGCGCTTGAGTCGTTTGCAGCTAGGTACTGTGCATAGCTGTCTTGTGCAGCCTGAAGAGATACGTACGACTGCTGCAGTGTCGCCGTCTTTGCTGCCAAGTCCTGGTTAGCCTGTTGCAGTTTAGCTGTTGTTGTGTCTAGTGCAGAGTTAGCCGATGTAAGTGCTGCACCGGTGCGACCTGTCACAGTGTTAGCGTGCTGGTAGTTGCTAGTTGCTAAGTCTAGTTTAGTCTGCGCAGCGCCTATCTTGTCATAAACAGGACCGAGCTCTGCTTGTAGCTGCCAGAACAAAGTAGACGCTGCGTCACGATTTGCAGTAGTCTCTGCAAGAAGAGTCCGCGCAGCTACAAGGTCTTGTTGAACCTGAGTAAGTGTGTCTGTAGTTTTAGCGAGTGCTAGCTCTGCTGAGGTGACTGCTCGGTCAGATGCGTTCTTGTTTTGATTGGCAAGCTGAAGCGCGGTAGCTGCTTTTGCGTTCTTGTCTGTAGCGGCTAGCACTGCAGCGTTTGCGTCTGCAAGAGCTTGAGTAGCATTAGTCACATCTTGATTTGCAGCTGCAAGAGTTTGGGCAGCACTTGCACTTTGAGTTGCTAGTGAGTCACGGTTAGCTGTTGCCTGTTGAAGCTCGGTCGAAAGGTCTGTCTGTTTTGTGAGAGCTGAGTTGTAGGCTTGGGTTGCTTGAGCAAGTGTAGCCTTGTGCTTAGAGTAAAGAGTTAGCGTTGAGTTGAGAACTGCAATTCGTTCGGTCAGTGTGTTGATGTCAGACTGGATTGCGCTGATTGAAGCGGATAGGTCTAAGTCTGGACGGTCAGCGGCTTGGTTGCGAATAGTTGTAAGTTTTGACTTGTAATCAGATAAGATAGACTCAAGATTAGAAATCTGATTATCGGAAGGAAGTGTCGACAGTGAGTGTAACCGTAAACCTAGATAGTTTTTGGGTAGGCTTTGTGAGCGCGTATGTAGCGCTGTTCGTGATTGGTCTTGTTGTGAGTGTAGTCCGAAGGAAGAAGTAGAGGCTAGTGCTGCCTGACCAAGGCAAAGTGGATAACCTACAAGAAGCGCCGTTGTGAAAATCAGCGGTGCTTTTTTTATTGAATTGTAAGACTTAGCTGGACGCTCTCCCTCGCCCTTTTCAGGACGTAGCATCTCATTCTTTCTTGCACCTACATCTAGGTACTAGATTATTGTGTTTGGCGGTATGTTAGTCGGCTCTTCGTTCCAAGCGATGGACCTTGCATGCTCGACGAGCTTCATTACTTCGACTAGCAAGTTCTCTGAGACAATAACTAAATCAGCTTTTGAGTCTGCAGTTACTGGCTCAGTGAGATTGTTGTTGATGCCTTCAAGTACTAGCGAGCAGAGGCGGACTTGCCTTAGCTGCGCTCGAACTTTTCCATCATAGTAGTCATCTGTATCCACTCTTATATTGTAAAGCATTTTAGAAACGCTGACTTGATAGTGTACTTGCAGACTAGAATCAGGTATAATTGAATAGAGTTACGTATGAAAGTTTGAGGAGCGACATGGCAAAAGGAAAAAGCAAACGCAGTGTAGCTGTTCCTATTGAAGTAGTGACGACTCGAGAAGAAGCCGGAGCTAAAGGCGCCGTGCTAATGAGTTGTAAGCAAGCAGCATACGAAGTAGGTGTCTCTAGAGAAATGGTAATCTATTGGGCTAGCCGAGGCTACCTCACAAAGTATTACGTGTTTGGAAACTCTTACAACTACGAGGTCGACCTGTTTGAAGTTGAACGGCAGCCTGAACTTGGCTACGACCGAAAGCACACGCTTTACAACAAGAACTGGGCTTTGATTCCAAGAACTGAAAACGGAAGTCGCTGGATAAAGAAAGAAGAGTCGTCTAATGTGGTTTAGAAAACGTAACGGCAAGTTTGATGACCAGTCTCAGTTAGGTGACGAGTTTGGCGAAGAGCTCAAGGTTATTGTCTTGATGGTTGACGGTCATCCGATAAGGGCAATGCACATGTCTCAAATGCCGATAATGAGAATACTGCCAATAATGTCAGAGCAAGACGCTATGACACAACTTAGTCTTTTGATGAATCTTTTGAAAGACTCGCTGTTAGACCCTGCTGACTGGGAAAAGTATCTGCTACCAGCAAAACTAGAATCACTTGGTGGAGTCATCAGAGACTGGACAGAAACAATGGACATAGGACTTGGAGAGGAACGCAATGGCAAGAATAACCGGAGATAATCCGTCAAGTTGGTACGGAACGAGAACTGTAAGTTACACGGCAGCGTGTGGGTACTGCTCTTATCCAAGCCAAGCAACGTTAGAAAATGAAAAACCACATGAGTGCATCCATGAAATTGCTTGGTTTGACAAGCTGACGATTTGTAGTTGTGAGTGTAATGCCGACTGGAAGCCTGTAGCCGTTGTCGTTGAGAAGGACGGAACTATCGGAGCGGTGCCTGAGAATCTAGTTGTCGCTGAGTACATGACACAGAGCATGGTAAAGAAGAAGGCCAAAGAAGAAGCCGCGGCAGCTGTTGCTGCAGCAAAAGCTAAAGCTGAAACAGAAGCTGAAGACGCTTCAGAAAACTTTGACGAGCCTGAACAAGAAGTGGTCGTGCATACCGAAGACACGGTATAATAATCTAAAGACGCAAGAGACAGGATAAACATGATAGCAATAGACGACATCGTCACACCGTTCACATCAAGAATCTACTCGCATCGTTCATCATGGCCTAGAACACAGAAGTGCCAGTTACAGGACTTAGGCAAAGACGTTGTCTTAGCATTTGGTGACAATAACATCATCGAGCAAGCAGACTTTTGGGCTGTCTCGCACGGCATGGAGTTCAAAGACACCTATAACCTAAACGCTGGTTGGCAGCCTGAGCATGCCGAGCGTCTACGCTTGATGATTCGCAAGGGTGCCGAGCGGGTGGTTTCTCTTGAGAGACCGATGCCTGACCTAGTTGGAATTCTAAAACCTCGTGGAGACAAGAGCGACTGCAACTTGACAGACGAAGAGTGGGCAGCGTTGCAGCACATTGTGGACAACTGTCCATGGATGAGTGCCGAGATGCTGGTTCCTAACGCTGAGCGAGTAGTTCTTGGAGACTCGCACTCGGTTGCTCGATACCAAAGCAGGACTAGACTTCTACGTAACGATGGCCTGACAATGCATGGACTATTGAAGCGTGGCATTGTTGAGATGCTCAAAGAAGCTGGAATCGAGAAGACTAAGAAGCTGGTCATCGTTGGTACTAACATTGACATTCGCCATCACCTAATGCGCCAGCCTGAACCGTTTGCTGCTATCGACACAATGCTAGACGAGTTGCGAGTGCAGTTGCGTGGTGTGATTACCGGTTCAATAGCTGAGGACGTGGAGATTACAGCACCGTACCCTATCGAGTATGAGGAGCGAAAGCTTCCAAAGACTGGTTGGTACAAAGGCACTCCGTTTATCGGGTCTCGTGAAGAACGTGAAGCTCTGAGGAAATACATAACTGACGGACTTGTAAGTCGATTCGGTGCTGAGCGTGTGAAGCAGTGGCCTGCAGAATGGTTCGAGCTAGACCCGCAAGTCTACGCAGAGACGTACATGGAAAAGCCTCGTTCAGTCCACTTGTCACCAGGACACTACGAGTGGGACCTAGAAAACAACTGTGCTAGAGAAGAAAGCAAATGAAGCCTGGGTGCTTCGATTGCCGCAAAGGCAGATGCCGACCACACAAAACAAGTCCTCTGCATAAATGGTGGAATCGCTACGGCGTAAAGCGTTGGTACTGGACCGTTGTTGCTTTTATTGAGGAGAGAACTAAATGAGCAAGCCAAAGAACAGTGCAGCTAGAAACACAATGAGCGACTTTGAACGTCAATGTTATGGCTGGGGTTGGGAAGACGCTGAGAAGCAAGTTGTTGAACTACTAAGAGATAAGAGCAAGTGCCGACTTGACGGCGGACACGACACAAAAGGCTTTTGTTTTTGCGAGGCAATCGAAATAATCAAAGGAGAAAACAAGTGAGTGGAATTGAAGCCTATGACCTAGGTAAAGAAGACGGTGCCGCAGAAGAGCAGCAGCGTATTGCAAAAAAGATAGAAGACGAAATTAGCCGAGTCAGCAATCCAATGCTAGTCGACCGTGAGTACCTAGACGGTCTTGAGACGGCACTAGAGCTTGTCAAAGGAAAGAAGTAAATGCCGGGTAAGTTGATTTACACAGAGCACTGGGAAGAGTTTAAAGAGTACTATAAGAAAGCTGCAGCGCTTCAAGAGATAAACATTGCAGCACCTTTAGGCCGAGACACGTCTGAGCCGTTGCACGTAAACGACCCGTTGCAGCATCACATCACTATCTACGATACCGTCGATCGTTGCTTTGCCGGATTTGCTAATGCTATCCAGCAAGTTTGGTATGGGTCTGATAACCCTAAGCAGTGGCAAGTCGATAAGAGATGTGATGGGTTGCATGAGAGCTTAGGACTCGAGGAGTGGCTTTGGCTATTCTTGTTCCACAGACTAACCGGCTCAGGTGCATCGTTCAGTCATGACCATGGCTTTAGAAACTCGGTGCTACTTGAGATTGCACTAGAGAACAAAACCATTGACGAGATGCGAGACCACGCTCTTAGAATCATGGCGACTGGTAAGCCTATCTTTACAAGTATCGGTAACACGATTCCGATGTTCCCTAAGCCAGTTGCACCGTACGAGAAGGCAAGCGCTTACTACATCGGGCACTTCATGAACCCGCTAGTCAGAGACGTTGCTCGATACGTCAGGGAGCACCCGCTCGAGTTGTCAATTCGTGAAGGTGTGGATTTGATAAACACTTGGCACAAGGCTAACGGTCTGAAGTGTTTCCACTTCCAGATGACGGCGTTCGTGATGGACATTGCAGAGTACTTCCCTGAATACATTGACCCGTATTCACAGGTAAACTACGGCAAGAACGCTGTTGAGGCTTTATCTATCATCTTCAAAGGTGAAGGCTTCAAGAGCAAGGACGAGTTTCTTGACGCTGCAATGGACAGAATCGTTGAAGAGTTTCGGTCGCCTTACGGGACCAGCGACATGGAAAAGGGCATGGGCAAAGCGATGTGCCTTGAGGACGTGGCTTGTGACTACATTCGCTATGTTGGCTCTTACGTTCCGAAAGGTTACGAGCACTTAGAACTATGGCGAGTGACGCATAATCCGGTAACCGGAATCAAGTACCCTAAGCATTGGACTTGGGAGAAGCACGCAGAACTCAAGAAGAAAGAAGAAGCAGCAGATGGCATTTGAATTTGAGATTACCTCAGATACAAGTAACAAGTACCTGAAGGAAAAAACTAGAGACTATTATTTAGAGTTGGCTTCTGGTTGGGTAGACACGGCACCGAAACCGGCGATTGTCGATTTGAATGGTGCCACTGTCTGGGACGACTCTGTAACCGGGCTAGGAACTAAAGGACGCTGGGGAGACTTGCTTATTAGCAAGGTCGAGCAAAAAGAAGTCGTATACGTCCAGCCTCGAGTCGGATGGGCAGGCATGTCGCTGTCGGCTCTAGTAGATAAGTACGACAAGAACTTGACATTGTTTATGCCTGCGTCGAAGAAGATAAGCGACCATCAGCTAATCTGTGTTGAGCGTGGAGCAAAGACAAAGTTCAGACGAATCGCTGCGATGCCTGTACTAAATAAGTATGCGAAGGACTATGCTGACGAGGTCGGCGGATTCTTCGTTCCGTTCGGTCTAGACCACGAACTTGTTGTCGCTGCTGGCGTGGCCTCGACGTTACAGCAGTGGGGAGACCGCCCTGAGCCGAAGCACATTGTCTCGGTCGTCTCGACTGGAGTCTTGTGTCGCACTTTGCAGATAGCCTTCCCGAACGCTGAGTTCCACGGAGTTGCCGTTGCCAGAAACTTGAAGGCCGGTGAAATTGGTCGGGCAAACGTTATTTCCTATCACCGTCCGTTCTTGCAGGACGCAGATGAAGCTCAGAAGATTATCGAAGAAACTGGAATCAGCTCGGCTCCGAACTACGACATGAAGGGCATCGAGTATTTGATTCGCGGTAAGCTCGGTGTTCCGATGAACCCTGAGACGCTCTTCTGGAACGTCGCAGGCGACATAAAACCGTCTTTCATGAAGCACGAAGATGTTGATTCGGCTCGTGAATGGGGTGAGGTTCGCTAGCTCCGGCGCGCCTCTAAAAAGTCCCCTGTCGCTATTGGCAGGGGATTTTTTACATGTCCTTGACTCTAAGTAGCGGTATCGGAGCGCGCGAACTGGACCGCTTGAGCGCGTCTCTGTTTATGAAATGTCGATGATTCCATGAAACTTATGAAAGTCTGCGGGGGTCGCTAGGGAGCCGCTTTTCTGTACATAAGCGACGACAAGCGCGATACAGTAATGAAAAACTAAAATCTCAGATACTAGAAGAAAATTCGCGCAAGGCTCGTACGTTTTTCTCTAGTATCGCGGCTTCCATAAAACCATGTATTGACTGTAATGGTGATTACTGATTATTATTTCTATACACGTTAAGAGTTAACTGGGGGCCCCTTTAAAAGAATAATCAGGTTCAATGGTTACAACCTAATCAAAGTAGTTTCATAGTACTTACATGGATACATGGAGGACTTTTTATGATACTATGATTCCATGAATCCATGAGTTGACATGGGCGGAAAGAAAAAAGGAAAAATGGAAGACGAGATTTTAGAAGACGAGTTCGTTGAAGTCGGGCAGGAAAAAGTAACCGGACAAGGATTTGCGATTGTCGATTTTGAATACGACGATGTTGTGTCAAGTGAAGCGGAGCTAGTTGCTTCTGGGCGTAGGCGCAATGGAAACAGAAACATCTGTGTTTGCGGGCATCCTGCAGGAAGGCACACTCAGATTCAGGGGCTAACGATTTGTAAGCCAACGAGAATGGAATGTCCATGCAAGAACTTGCGTGCTGTGCTAAGAGCCGAGGACACTCGAAACTTCTTGAGGAAGACCGAAGGGTCAGGCGCTCTTCATGCACTAGGTCGAGGATTGAGAGCAGCGCAAGACGCAGGCAAGTCTGTTGAGTGGCTAGTTGAGGCTAAGTGTGACCGTTGCTTGGCTGAAGCTCAGGTAAGTCCAGTAGCTGTGACTCAGCGAGGTGTCGTTGTTCAGGCAGCTACCGGGTTCGATGCCTTGTTGTGCCGTAAGTGCCGTGAAAACGTCTGATGACTGAAGCTCCGAGAAGACTAAAAGTCGGACCGCAATGGTACCGAGTCGAGCAGAGAAGAACAGGCGATGATGGCATGCTGTCAGATGCTAGCCACGCTTACACGTTGGCAGAGCGAAACCTAATAGTCTTATCTCTTGACTTAGACGAGTCTAACAAGAAGCAAGTACTTGTACACGAGATACTTCACGCGATACATAACACAATGGGTTCAGCTAGTAAGCCAGGAAAGTCTGCCGAGTTCTCTGATTGGGAGCACCACTTCATTTCCATGTACGAAGTCGGTCTGCTAATGGTGTTGCAGGACAATCCAGAGCTAGTAAAGTACTTGGCATCGGACGAGGCGTAAAGCACAAGCAGTTTCAAAAATAACCTATCGTTTACGGCGCGTTGTTTCTGAACAGCGAAAACTGTGTCCGGCGCGCTACACACTCGAAAGAAAACTTTAGGAACCGTATACAGTGTAACTGACCTCGCGACTGTAAACGACCTTTACCGTTAGTGGTTTCCGGTCCCTCGCAGCACGCAGGTCGCATCAAGGCGGGTGCTGCTACGAGTCTCTCCCCGGTTAGCGGCACCCGTCTTGTCTTATAGTGCAAACATGACTTCTGTACACGATGATGAAGAAAAACCTCTCGTCCCTTTTGGGGCCGAGGTTGCTGACAAGCCGATTATTGAACTCGACACTCCTGTAAACATTCGCCCTGACCTCTCGGAGATTGGCATTGACGAGGTTGAGAGAGGTGTCTGTGAGGATACCTTCGAGAACCGTGCAATCCTCCGCCGTGCGAAGATGGGCTGGGACACGGTATACGCTTCGAATGGTGTCCCGACCGGCATGATTCAAGCCCGCTCCGAAAACATGGCCACTCAGCGCCGTATCCTCTCCCTCGCTGAGAAGAAGCCGATCCTCTCGGACCCTGCTGACCGTAACTCTGACTACCTGACCGGCTTAGACCTGATTATCGAGTCGGCAGCCGACCACTTGGTTCCACCTTGGGTCCTCGGGGCGACACGCCTGTGGATGAAGGAACAGGAAACACCTCACCCGAATCCGAAGCGAAAGCCAAGCGCCAAGCCTCACCGCTGTCGAACCGTCAAGGACGACGGCATCCGCTGTATGCTGTGGTCCTCAGGGCGGCCGGCAGACGACGGCATGTGCCGTGTCCACCTTCGCTCCGAGAGCAGGAAGCCTGGCGACGACATTGAGCGTGCCAGACAGAAGCTGCAGCAAGCAGCACCGTTCGCCGTGAACCTGCTTGAGGAACTTATGGAGACCGCCGAGTCTGAGCCAGTGAAACTCAAGGCAGCCACCGAAATCCTTGACCGTGCCGGCGTTCGTGGCGGCATAGAGGTGGATACCTCAGTGAACCTGGACGTCAGGCCTGCTGCAATGGTGATTGCCGAGAGGTTACAGCGCCTCGCTGTAGGTGCAACAGAGGCGGCAGCCAAGCTGGCTCAAGCCGGTATCATAGTCCCAGCCGATGAGGACCCGAGGATCGAAGACGCAGAAATCGTCACCGACGAAGAAAATCAAAAAGAAATCACCGATGGAGTGTACAAAGATGAATAAAGATGCTATAATTGAATTAGCGGAAGCACTGGCTAACGACCTTCACGCGGACGTTGCCCTTGCCGCGACTAGAATGGAACATGTCCGGGTGTCTTCCCGGGCAAACGCTGCACAAATCCTACTCATTGCACTGAAGGAAACCGAGAGAGACGATTCAAATGACAGCAACACCGAAGTCACCATCTTCTAAAGACCTGATTGAACTCTTCGTTTCTAAAGCTCTAGCCTACCAGGGCCATCGGGCGCAGGCCGGCATGGCCTCCGGCTTCGGTGAGAAGGTCGGGTACGGCTCAAATCCCTGGTCCGGGTCTTTCATCGACGTCGTGGCGCGAGAGGCCGGTCTGACGGTGCGCAACGTGCCTGCTACGGTGTACACCCCGGCGGCACTTGCTGAGTTTGTGAAGCGAAACACCCTATACCAGAAGCCACAACGAGGCGACATTGCCTTCTTCGCCTTCCCAGGTGAAGGTGCACGCACCATGTTTGACATGCCCCACGTCGGAATCGTGACGGATACCTCTCGGTTCACTTCAACCGGGTTCTTCCAGGTGCTAGAGGCGCAAACCAGCACCGGACTGCCTAGAGGAAATCAGGACCCGACGGGCGTTTACCTTCGGGTGCGCTCGGGCCAAGAGGTAATCGGGTTCGGTAGGCCGGACTTCAAGCTGAAGAAAACCATAAGCTTCAACAACAAGCTGAAGGTTTCCGCATCGGACTCCTTACCGAAGCTAACGGTGGCGCATCTCACGACCGGGCGGCCTAATCGGGCGACAGCAACACTGCAACTTGCCCTATCCAGTCGGGTGCAACTTGCCGGACATACCTCGGGCACCTTTGACAATGCAACTCGGACCGCTTTGGCCCGCTATCAACGTGCCATAGGCCGGGTCGGGCCGGATGCATCGGGCAACCTGGACTCGAACACCCTTGCATGTCTGGCTAGAGACACCGGACTGTTTGTAGTCGGGTAGCAACTCGGACCTTAAAAAGCGCGCAACCTGCCTATACCCTAGGCCGGACGCGCATCGGACCGAAAAAACCGCGCAACCTGCCCTATAGGCCTAGAGGTCGCGTCGGGCAGAAAACCGCGCAACCTGCCTATAGGGGCCTCCGGAACTAGGCCGGACTGCTTTTCAGAACTATGCAACCTGCCTATAGGGGCCTAGAGGTTTTGCCGGACCAAAATATGCGCAACCTGCCTATAGGGGCCTTGCAAATGCATGCCGGACTGAAAAACAGTGCAACCTGCTATAGGGAACCAGGAAACTAGGCCGGACCAGTTTTAGAGGCCTGAAGGCCTGAAAGCTAGGGAAACCCTAGGCTAGAGGAAACGCTTCAATTTAGTATAACCAATTTCGCGCAAATGCCAGACTTTTGTCACCTTTAGGGGGTATAATGGTTTCATAGTCAATTCCGTGACTATCTCGACAATGACGAAGGATGATACCCATCACTAATCAAACCCAGCACCAAATGAGTCAGAACTTCAAAAACCTAATTGAAGCTCGTGCTCAAAATCACATTCAGCTGAAGGACTTTGTGGCTCTAGCTCTCGAAGACCAGACTCAGCCTCTCACAGTTGCCGAACTTACAATTTTCGTCAACCGTGAACTCAAGCGCAATTACGACAAGTCGACCATTCGCCTAATCGTGAACGAGCTCGTCCTCGAGCGTCGCGCTGTTACCCGTATCGAAACTCTGGCCGAGAGAACTCTTCGTTCCGAAGGCCGTTCAGTTCCAGGTACTCCATCAGCAATTTACTTCTCTGCAGTTGCAGGAGTTCACACTCCTCCAGCTCGCACAGTGGCAATTGTGGTTCCAGGCTCAGAACTTCGCTCGACGTTTGGTCGTCGCGCAAAAGTAAAGAAGCGTGGACGTCCGCTAGGTTCGAAGAACCGCCCAACAATTCCGGCGCCAGTGAAATCTGCTGACACCTCTCCCTCTCTAACTGTCGAGTCGCTCATCGAGCAGCTTGTCAAAGAGCGCACTCGCGAAATCCAAACTCAGTTGGACGAAGCGAACGCGAAGCTAGCAACTCTGAAGGACCTTCTCAGAAGCTAGTCACGGAAATCGAAGCGATGTATGGTAGTTTCCATAGGAGATTACCATGCATCGTTTCGAACTTTTCCAAGTCCGTTCCATTGAAGACCACTCAGACGCAGAGGCCGAAGGTCTTGCAGCTCAGTACGAAGACACCTGTACTTCGTGTGACGAGCCTGTTGGCCTAATCTCTGGAGAACTGTTCGACTACGTAATCGTCTCTGACGAGAACGACGACTTTTGGTTCACGTGTGAAGCGTGCGCGATGCCCGTTACAGACCCAGAAGCCTAATAACAATTTTCAAACGACAAAGCGATAGGATTAGAACATGCAGTATAGACAAGCACTAGGCGACGTGATTCGCGAGACTCGACTTGAAAAGAACAAGACACTACGCTACGTTTCGCAACGCGGCGTCATCGCCCTTGGATACTTGAGCGAAGTCGAGCGTGGACAAAAAGAAGCCTCGTCTGAAATTCTCAACTGCATCGCGTACGGTCTTGGAGTTCCAGTTCATGAACTCGTCATCGCGGCAGGATACAAGCTCGCTTTTGAAAACGGCCACATAAGTGCTGACACGTTTTTGGAACTAGTTTCGAACTAGGGAAACTCGTTACCAATTCGTTATAACTATTTTTACCAATACTAGAATAAATGTCACATCTAGATGGTATAATAGAACTGTAAGCACAAATGCTTGCAAACGACGAAATGAAAAGGAGTCATTATGACAACTACAACTCTCTCAGCAGCAAAAATCTACGAAGAGCTAAAGCTAGCGTCATTCAAAGGACGTATGGAAGCTGAGGCTCCAACTCCAGTATCAGTAACTGATGGAATTCAAACATGGAGTATGTCTGGCGGCATTTGCGGAAATGCTGTCGTCATGCTCAGTAGTGCACGAACCAAAGTCGCGCAAGACTTCAAGAAGCTTGGACTTGCTGAACCTTGGTATGGTAAGCCAGGACTCTCATTGAGAACTTACAGTTTCATGGGCTTTGCAAGTGGAGGACAGAGCCTTGCGTACAACGAGGCGATTGCAAAAGCGATGGTCGACCACTTGGAGTCACTTGGCATCAAAGCTTACGTTCACAGTTGGGTTGACTAATTTGAACGCGAGCATCTTCGACTACGAGCTAATTGAGGAGACTGGGGTTCGCATGAACCCCGGTGCTCCGGCTCACGCTAAATCGTGGACGCGAGACATGCACACATGCATCATCGTCGAGCGTTACGTCGATAACACGCGCCAAAAAGGTTATCGCGTTATCACGACGACGCAAACTCCAAGTTCGACTTTTGCGTTTGGCAAACTAGTTGAAATTGGAAGCGAGAAGCACGGTCGCTTGGGAACTTATCGTGTCATCGGTATGGTGAACATATTCACGATGAAAACGCTTGGCAGAATTTTCGACAAAAGTCTTCCGCATTGGATTCTTAAATAATGCGACGAATGTCACAAGCACATGGTATAATGGAATCAGCAACAAAAATTAAAAACGACGAACAAGGAGAACGACATGAAATTTAAATTACTCAAACAAGAATCAGGCAAAGCAGATGACACTGGGCTCAGAGGATATCTCGAGTCGACACGCGAGCAGCTAGTCGAGCTATTTGGAGAACCACATCCAACCGATTGCATCGACGGCAAAATCACGACTCGATGGATTATCGAGTTTGCAGATAAAACCGTTGCGACTATCTACGACTACAAGCGATACACGCATGGAGCTCCAAAGGACGACGAGCTTTACGCGTGGCACATTGGTGGACGTGACCACCGCGCTTGGGAAAACGTTTCTACTGCGTGGATAGATGCATATACTGTTACCATTCCGTTATAAAGAATTTGCGCCAAATGGCAGCAAATGTCACTGGCGCAGTGTATAATGGAATTAGCAACAAACAATAAACGACGAAGGGACATCATATGTCAGAAATCAAAATCAGTTGGAAGGCTTTCGAGCCACGTGGTGAACGCCAACACACAAGCGTTTCATTCTCGTACGAAATCAAAAATCCAAATGGAATCATGGACCTAGTGATTCTAGACATCATCTTCCGTGACACTAACGTCTACGAAGGATTCATGTGGAACATCATCGAGCCGAAGCTCTCACCGCTTCGCACTCACACCGCACTAAGCGTTGGTGACGAAATCGAAATCGATGGTCGCGTGTATCGATGCGAGAACATCGGTTGGAAGCGTCAAAATCTCGTTACCAAAATGTAATAAAAAAGTTTGCGCAAATGCGCACTTTTGCTTCAAAACATGGTATAATGGAATTAGCAACAAACAATAAATACAAACGACGAAACGAAAGCAGGGATGCTATGGAAAAGAAATGGTGTTTACTAAAAGAGTCAGACGGCGCACGCGGCGATGCTGGCAAGAAGAAGGTCTACGAAGTTGTCGTAAAGGACAACATGTTGTTCACCTCATGGGGAATGGCAGAGAAGTCAGTTCGAGCATCTAGCACGAAATTCTTCGCAAGCGAGAACGCGGCAGTCGCAGAAGCACTCGACAAGATTCACTCAAAGCTCGACAAGGGTTACAAACTAGCGTTCGTCGTCTAACGATGAGCACCGAGCTGGGCACTCGTAAAAATGCCCACCAAAAACAAAAAAATCTCTTACCAATTCGTTATAAATAATTTTGCAAAATGGTTACATTTTGCTTCAATACATGGTATAATGGAATTACAGCAAAAAGCTGCAAACGACGAAATGAAAGAAGGTTCCTTATGGAAACTACAATCACAAAAATGGTAGTTGCAAAACTAGAAGCAAGCAAGTACCCACGCAAGTACGAATACAAGCAACAAGCAAGCGATTCTCCATACGCGCCATCACGAGTCTTCGTTGACTTCGGTGAAGACGTCTGGACTCACTTAGCGAACCGTCGCTCACGCGACTACAACACATTGCGACCACTCATCGCGGCGAAACTTATCGAGCAGGGAATCAAGTTCGAGAAGATAAGCTGGAACCGCTATGCAGGATGTTCAATGTGTCCATGTTCAGGTGGATTCGTTATCGTCAACGGCGATATTGGAATCGACTATTGGGCAAAAATCGAAACCGTAAATCTTGAGGCTGAGTTGGTTGCCTTCGCGTAAGCGAAGTGCAACCCACTCTCGAGAAGGAGAAATCATGAGCGACAAACCAAAAATCAAAATCACGCTAGAGCTTAGTGAAAAGCAACTTTCACTTTTGCAAGATGCAATTTACGAAGCGATGGATTCCGACAATTGGGAAGGCGACGAAAAGTTCGTTGACCAAATGTTCGGCGAAATGTACAACACAGTTTCAAAGGCTTTGAAGGAGGCTAGCAAATGAGTGAAAACAAACCAGCACCAATTTGTCCATCATGCGATGGATTCATACCGAACAACGAAACTCCAGGCGCGTACATGGGCGCTATCTCACGCAAGGACAACAAGACTGAAATCTGTTCGGCTTGCGGAACTCGCGAAGCTCTACTACCAATCATCGAAGCGCAGCGCGCGCAGATGCTGGAAGACATTGCGAAGATTGACGCGGCGCTTGAAAACTTTAGCTTGAAAACTTTAGGAGCAACACATGAGTGACAACCTAAAGTACGTCGATGTCAGCATCGTGTCCATCTACAACTACAAAGACAACGTGGACGAAGTCACTGTCGCGATTGGCGACGGCAAGACAAAGTTCGATGACGACTTTGACTTCGATGCTCGAGTCTACTTTTACTTTGACGACCAAGCTCAGTTCGACAGAGCGCGAGTCGAGTCGCTCGAAGAAGTTGGATTCAAAATCACCAAGATTCTAGACGAATAAGCTGTTACCAATTCGTTATAAATAATTTCGCGAATTGGCGACAAACGCTTCAAAAACAAGGTATAATGGAATCAAGCAGCAAACAACAAGTTGCGAAAACGACGAAAGGACTTCACTATGAAGACTAACCAAGAATACAACGAAAAGTACCAGACCATCACATTGCTAACAGCAATCGCAGCAGGAGAATACTGGTCAGTAAACGACATCAATGACATGCGCGACTTGAAGAAGTCGAACGTCTCGAACCTTGAGATTGCTCAGTTGCTTGGTCGCAGCTACTACTCAATCTGCACGAAGCTAAGTCTCGTAGGACTAGATGGTGACGTCTCAGTGATGTTCGGTAACCGACGCAACAACACCAAGAAGCCGAACGATTACGGAGTTGCTTGCTCGACTTGCTTCTTGTATCACACAGCGATTCAGGTCGATTGTGCATAAGTTCAGTAAAGGAGCACGAGCTGCAGTGGCGTTAGTCACCTCAGTTCGTTCCAACTCCACAGAAGACGAGTTGGTAAATGCGCAGCAGCTTTCTGCATTGATGCGAGACATCATCAAAGAGTCAAGTCCAAAAGAGCTTGCGGCGACACTTTACACACTCACCATCTTGGCAGCGAATCCGCTTGAAGGCGACGAGTTCAAAAAGTTTGCTCTCGAGCTATCGACAACTCAGCTAGATTAGCAGAAATGTCGTTATAGATTCGTTATAAAGAATTTGCTAGAAACTGTATCAAATGCTCCAAAAACAAGGTATAATGGAAATACAACAAAAGTTGTAAACGACGAAATGAAGGACGTGATTGCTTATGGCAGATAACACAAACAAGTTACCAGAATCAGTAACTCTAAAACTAGAGTACACACTCACACTCGAAGAACTAAACGAGTACATTGGAATCCCGCTCGACGAAATCACCGTTGAAGTGATGATTGAAAAGTTGCGTGAGTATGCGCATGAAGCATGCGATTACAATGCCATCGAACTTGCAAAAGTCTACGATGACTCTGGCGCTATCGTCGCAGGAGACGAATAGACCATGTTAGAGCGCATAGACGAAAAGCATGTAGTATTGCGAATCGACTTCAAGCAAGAAGTCGAGTTCGCGATACTCAAGCGAGAAGACGGCAAGTTCGACTTGACTTGGACAGACTACATCATTAATGTTTGGACCGAGACATACGAAAATCTTTCGACCGCGATGCTACGAGCCGCAGCGCTCGTGAAGTGCGGCGAAACAAATTGGGAGGGTTTCTTCCAAGCTTCACCGGAAGAGTTCACGAAAGTCGCGAACACTTTCTTTGACACAACAGTAACAAAACCAATATCGAAGTCTCGAGAGGAGACCAACTAATGAGCACAAAACGATACGCGCGCTACGCGCTGAACTACCTAGCAACAGCTCACATCTTTCTTGCGGCAGCTTGCTGGCGCATGAACGGTATTTACAACGAACGAATCTACATGGCTGACGACATGGACCAGACTCGATTCATAGCAAATGGCTACGCGCTAATTGGTGCCATCATGCTAGTGAGCGGTTTGTTCATCTTGCTAGCAGTGAAGATGATGCAAAAGGGCAAACACGCGGCATAAATGTCGTTACCAATTCGTTATAAACTTTTTCAAAAAAGTTTGCGAAAATGCAACAAATGCTCCAAAAACATGGTATAATAGAACTATCAAGCAAACGTTTGATAAACGACGAAACGAAAGTTTCAAAAGATGAAAGGACGGTGGTTGCGTATGGCAACTATCATCAAGACAGAAACCAAGGTAACAGAGATTACCACCACCAGTGAAGTTGTAGACCTCACTAACACCAACGCTTTGGAAGTTGCAAAGAAGTTGGCAGACGCTCGTGAGCTGAAGAAGCTTGCAGACGAGATGGAAGCAGAAGCGAAAGCTGAAGCCGAGGCTCTGATGGGCGAAGCCAAGTTCGGCATCGTCGACGGCAAGAAGGTTTTCCAGCGCATGAACGGAAAGTCTACCGGCATCGACCGCGACATCCTAAAGTCTCTCTCGATGGAAATCTTCGAGAAGTCTTATTGGGAAAAGGCGACTCACTGGTTCAAGGTCCTCGGCTAGAGGACTTCCAGCTTCTAGGCGCCTGACTGAGTTCCAATCCTCAGTCAGGTGTCTAGGACACCACCAAAAAGTTTCAAAATGAATTGTACTTTTGAAAAGTTACAAGGTATAATGGTTACATGAGGCAAAAGCCTCAGACAAAACGACGAAGGGAAATACCATGGAAGATACGACGACCAAGGTTTACGGAAAGGCTCTTTACTTAGAGCTTGAGCAGCCAGGCAATGCAAGCGTGTTGCAGCTGCTACTAACACCAGACATGAAGTCACCTAGCGGTTCACATGTGGCATTGACACTGTACAGACGCAGACTGACTCCATCGAAGCCACGAGCAACTTGGAATGCGTACTCAACGTACGACAAGCCAAAGCTCGATGTTGATGGCAACTTTGAAATCATCAACTACAAATCAGATGCCATCAAGTTGGCAAAAGAGCGACTAGTCTTTGGCGAGAAGCTGTTCACTCAGATAATCGACCACGGCTACAAGCTTCGCAAGGCGCCAATCGTAGTAGAGATTGGTGTCGATGACTTGGATGACATCTGCGCACACAAGACTCCGTACAAGATTCTTGCACGAGTCACCAGAACCCGAAAGGTGCTCGGCTTCGCCGACGCACTAATCTAAGAATAACGACGAAACGAGGACATTATGGAATCAGTAGAAAATCTAAACAAGTTGTACGATGGTCTAAGCGAAGCCATCTACGCGACAGTTGTACAGACACAACACGAAGACTCAGCGAAAGCGATAGAGGCTTACATGTCGATGACTGGCATGCTAACCAAAAAGTCAGCTAGCAAGAAGGCATTCGTAACTGTGGTTGAAGCAGAGACACTCGAAGGACTCTCGAAGTACACTCGTCCTAACGGCGACATGTACTTTGCACGAAAGTGGGGAGAGCACAACGATGTTGAAGTTGTTCGCAAGGCTCATGTCGCAGGACAGTTTGTACTTCTGTACGGAGCTCCAGGAACTGGTAAGACTGCGGTCTTCGAGGCAGCGTTCGGCAACGACCTCTACACAGTGCTAGGTACAGGCGACACTGAAGTTTCTGACTTCGTTGGTGGCTACGTACAAAACACTGACGGTGGATTCAGCTGGGTTGATGGACCTCTCATCAGAGCTGCGGAAGAAGGCAAGCCGCTACTCATCGACGAGATTGGTATCATCGACCCGAAGGTCTTGACAGTTGTGTACGGTCTAATGGATGGTCGCCGTGAACTTGCGGTAACTGCAAATCCAGAGCGTGGCACAGTCAAGGCGAAGGATGGATTCTTCGTGGTCGCAGCGACTAACCCGAATGCTCCAGGAGTCAACTTGAGTGAGGCGTTGTTGTCTCGATTCAAGATTCACAGTGAGATGACCACTGACTGGAACCTAGCTAGGAAACTTGGTGTACCTACCAACATGGTTGGTGCGGCACAGAACCTTGCGAAGAAGCAGCAGACTGGTGAAGTCTCATGGGCTCCGCAAATGCGTGAGCTGCTTGCGTTCAAGGAGTTGGCGACAACTTTTGGAACTAAGTGGGCAGTTCAGAACCTTCTAGCTCAGGCTCCAGAGATGGACCGTCCGGTTGTTGCCGATACGTTCACTCGAGTCTACGGTGAAGAGATTCGTCCAGCTAAAATCTAATAGAAACTCCGAGACGCTTTCTTCGTCGTTTCCGTCTCGGTGGCAGGATGCTTTCTTCGTCGTTTGCATCCTGCACGAGAGGGAGACTGTTGAGACCACTCCGGTCTCCCTCTCACAACTTAAAAGTTTTTTACAAATGAAGTGTACTTTACTTCAAAACTGTGTATAATGGAATTAGAGACAAACGACAAAAAGGAGATTCACATGGGACATTTCAAAACAAATGGCACACGAGCAGAGATGACTCAGCCAGCATGGTTGAAGACAGGCGCACAGATTGGCGAGCTTGTAAATCAGTGGGCATACCGAGGCGACCTAGTTGTATACCTTGGTCCAGGAGCTGGTGGACCAGCACCTGCAGCTTACAACCCTGCGCTAAGCGAAATCGAAGTCAATACTGAGGCTGCGTTCGGAAAAGGCGTTGAGGCTGAAGTAGTTGGCGACCTTCGCGAACGCGACACTCAATTCGAATGGCCTCGTGCATCTGGCGCCATCTTCCACGAAGCTTGCCACGCACGCTACTCTCGCTGGTCGATGGAAGCAGCGCACGGCTCACTAAGCAGTTCAGAGTTTGAGGCTCTTCAGCTTCTAGAAGAATCACGCATCGAAGGATTCGGTGTGCAGTCGACTCCTAACAACCGTGAGTTCCTCCGTTCTTGTGCACTTGAAATTGTGCTTGGCGACCTAAGCGAAGAAGGACTAAGCAAAATCTCAACGATTCACGCTGGCGCACGACTCGCTGGACTAACGCTAGCTCGTGTTGATGCTGGTGTTCTCGAAGAGAGCGACCTAGGTGACGTGCCTCAGCTTCTTGAGACTCTACTAGGTGCAGACTTGCTAAAGACTCTACGCGGTCTATGGAACGAAATGCAGATGCACGACGACCACGACAACATCACTCCGATGTATGACGTTGCGCGCCGTTGGGTTGAAGCCATTCGTACTGCGCAAACTGAAAAGGGCGAAGAGACTCAAGAAAGCATCGAGCAGCAGATTCAGGAAATCCTTGAGGCTCTAGCTGATGCGGCAGGCATCACAGAGATTGCTGCAGCTGGAGAACTTGCTGAACAGCAAATCAGTGAGCAGTGGGTCAAGATTGCAAAAGGCCGCAGCGCAGATTCAGGTGAGGAACACGCTCACAAAGGTATCGCGGAGAAAATCTTCACCGAGAATGCTGAAGCTGAAGCAGGTAGCAAGACTAAGTCGACACTAGCGTCTAGACGTCAGCCGACTTCTCAAGAGCGTGCGGCAGCCGTGAAGCTAGGTCAACTATTCGACAAGGCTAAGTACCGCGAGCGTTCGCAGACAGAGATTCAGTCGATAACTCCTCCAGGACGTCTACGCACTCGCGCGCTTGTTCAAGGTGCGGCACTCAAGTCTAAAGGCTTGCTGACTCAGACTGAGCCATGGCGTCGTACGCAGCGCAAGCACACCGACAACCCGCAGCTCAAAGTCGGCGTAATGGTTGACATCTCAGGTTCAATGGGCGATGCGATGGAACCAATGGCTGTGACTGCGTGGGTTCTCTCTGAGGCCACCAAGCGCGTCCAAGGACGTGCGGCAATGGTCTACTATGGCAACGATGTCTTCCCGACTTTGAAGCCAGGTCAAAGTCTTCCTGAGGTTCAGGTTTACACGGCTCCTGATGGAACTGAGAAGTTCGACAAGGCGTTCAAGGCACTAGACGGTGCGATGAACTTCTTGCACGGTGACGGCGCTCGCATGCTTGTCGTCGTAAGCGATGGACACTACACTCACGAGGAAACTCAAGCCGCCACCAAGTGGGTCGAGCGTTGCTACAAAGCCGGCGTGGGAGTTCTTTGGCTGACGTACGATGACGTCGTGCAAGCAAACCGTTGGGTAAACGGCAATGGTGAAGTTGTGCATGTTGGCAAGGACACGGTTGACGCGGCTCAGAAGATTGGAATGGCGGCAGTCAAGGTGCTATCAAAGGCCTCGGCTTCCCGCCGCTAAACTCGCTGGAAATCTTTCCATAAAGTTATCAAAAAATGAAGCAAGCATCACACATCTGTGGTATAATGATTACAGATGGAAAATCTAAATGACGAAAGGAACCGCAATGGACGAAAACAAGATTCAATGTTCGCGATGCGAAGAAACAAAACTAGCTGCTGAGTTCAGCAAAAACGAACCAGGCGAAATCGCTTGGTGTAACGACTGTGAAGGTGTTTGCAGAAGGTGCGGCACTACAGACTGCAGCGAGGAAGAGCTTGAGCACGGTCTCTGCCTTATTTGCTGCATGGACCTAGACGAGCAGGCCGAAGAAGAGGAAAGTCCTCTATCTAAGTTAGCCGATGAAATCGTTGCGCAGTTCACGCCATTTGCGTTCCTATGCAAGTGCAAGGGTGAAAACGAGTCTTGCGCCGAAGCAATGTCTAGACCTACTTTGGTAGTTCAGGCAGACACCGCGGCAAGGATAGCAGACTTCATCCGTGAGAAGGCGAGAGCGACTTCATAATGACTAATCAAGAAATCATACTCGTGGTAGGCATTGCCACTTTAGTGCTAGGCTTTATTGCTGGACGGAAATCACAACCTAGCTTCACAGTCGACAACCAGGCTACAGACTACGTTATCGACATCGAAGTCCATCCAGCAAAGCACAAGCTGGTAATCAAACGCATCACTCCAAAAAATAAATAAATAAAGTTTCAAATGAAGTGTACATTTGCTTCATTATGCTGTATAATAAAACCAAGAAGTAAACGACAAAACGACAACTAGGAGACCAAATGAGTCTAGAACAAATAGAACTAACTGCACCAGCATATGCAAACGCACCTTACGGTCCATGGACGCTAGCGCTTCGCTCAGTCGAAATCCGCGAAGGTCAACCAGCATGGAGAATCCAGTCAGAATCTCCAAACTACAAGTACAACGACATCTGTGTGATGACCTACGTAAAGTATGACGAGGCTCTCAAAAGGTTCAACGAGCTTGCGGCTAGCATCGACCTAAGCGTCACAACAGAAACTGAGCGCAAGCGCCTTTGCTCAACTTGCGACAAGGAACTAAGCGGAGACCCGGCCTTCCCACAAACTCTACCTCACCGAGCTTTCGACATCGCTTATTGCGGCTGTAAAGGCTGGGACTAGTGAGCAAAAAGTTTGCGGTCTCACGGCAAATCTCGGTGAACGGAAATCCACCGATAAAAATCACCTACCGCTACCAGGTGTCAGCAGAAACTGCTGAGCACGCGTGCGGCATCATAGCAGGCGATTGGAGCATCGCCCTGTCTAAGTTCACCAACTATCCAGAAAACCTATCGTCAACAGACGTCGTCAAGTTTATTGGCGAGTATACAGCAGAGGAAGTATCAAATGACTAAAGAAGAACTACTAGCAAAAATCCAGGAAATCTGTCCAGAGGCTTTCATTAGCGATGCAGAAAACGGTGCCGATGAAATCTTCATCGCAACTGGCTTCGTAGAACCTGAAGAAGGTGCGGAACTAATCACCATCGATGAGCACACTGAAGAAGCTCGCGTGTTCACACAACCAATCGTCCATTACTTCTCTGATGATGGAAACTACGGCATGGCAGATGGGTTAGTTATCATCGAAACCTCTAGCTGGAACGACAGCGACTGGGTAGAGATAGAAGAAACTTCAGACGAGAACCGTCCAAAAGCTGCTGAAATCATCAGCAACAAATACAAGAAAAAGAAATAAGGAGAGAACCATGTCACAGTTCGCGGCAATCATGTCACCTGAAGGTGCGGTACAAGTAATACCTTTCGTTGACAACCAACTAAAAACCATGCAGACTGCGGTTGGAGGTTACATTGAACCAATCAGACTAGCACCAGACCTCATCATGTGGACGAATGAAGATGGCAAGATGACCAAACTTCCATTCAATCAGGCTGCAACATCTATCTTCGTGAAGTATTGCGGAGGTACAGACTTCATCGTTGGTCCAGTTGTATTTACGGGAGGCATCGACTCCAGTGGAGACACGCGGGGAATCAGTGAAGTGCAGATTCAACAGTTAAAGACTTATGCGGAAATGTCAAAAATAAATTAAATCTTTCCAAAAAGTTATCAAAATGAGTGTACATTTGCTTCAGTACGCTGTATAATAGAACCATGGAGAAATCCAGAAACGACAAAATGAAGGAGTCAGTATGACTGATAAAGAAAACAACAAGATGAAGAACATCACAATCACCACGGCGACAATCGACTTCGGCGACTGGAAGCTGGAAGCATCAGGTCAAATCGACGAGTTCTACGATTGGTACTTCACGATGAACTTCAAGGGAGTCATCTCAAGCAGCGACTGGAAAGAGCGTCACTACTTCAGCGACCAGGAAGAACTTGAAGAGTACATGTGGGAAGAAGTTCAGCGATTGAACAAGAAGTACTCTTCTTGTGTATTCACTGAAACCACCGAAGAAGTCGAGAACGAAGACTACGAAGAAGACGAGGAGTAGACATGAGTGAAAAGAAAATCTACAACTTCAGGTTCGACGTGGTCGAATCGTGGAAGGCTTCATTCGAAGCCTCATCCGATGAAGAAGCCATGCGGCTCTTCAAGGAACTCACCGAAGGCGACATCAACGGTGAAGACCTCCCTGAGTACTTCGAGAAGAACAGCGGTATCGACACCGAATACTACGTTCTCGAGGATGCGGCAGGAAAAGTAATTGAAGTCGAGAACGACTAAACTTACAAAAAGTTTCAAAAAACGATGTACTTCTGAAGCAGAATGAAGTATAATTGAATTACTAGGAAAACCTAGTAACGACGAAAAGAGGAAATATGGACAAGTACACTTTGAGACGATTCTTTGTAAGCATCATCACTGTACCGCTCTCTTACGCAGGCTATCTGTTTATCTGGATAATCCTGATTGCGTTCGGTGCAGAAGGACGATTCGTAGACTTTCTACAAAATCTTCCAACCATCGGCACGGTATGGGTTCTAGGCTGGACTTTTGGTCCAGACATCGAACGCTATATCGAACGCCGCAGTGCTAAGCGTGACTAAGCGCAAGTCGCTTTTTGAACGCGGCTACCGTAAAGCCAAGGAAGGAATGTTCGCAGCGACCGAACTAGCAAATCGCGAAGGCTTTCTTGGCTTTATTGGTAGGGCAACTTACCTAACGATTTGGGCAGTGATGCTCGTAATCATCTGCACCATCTGGCTGCTCACACTGGGCGGCAAATTAATCAAACAAGAAGAACAAACAACAAGGA
>Ga0304728_1000023_pt1 | contig 127700 bp, 113 predicted proteins | sample C_130625_MF_Meta_FD_190476 | JGI IMG/M metagenome (GOLD analysis project Ga0304728, IMG submission 190476) | Freshwater microbial communities from Lake Croche, Canada to study carbon cycling - C_130625_MF_MetaG (v2) (version 2) | ecosystem: Environmental > Aquatic > Freshwater > Lake | place... | reverse complement strand
CGAGAAGTGATAGCTTATCTTGATGGAAGATTAACGCTCGGTTCTCTTGCGAACGAAATTATAACAAATACAAAATATCTAGTTAAAAAGCAGCAGACCTGGTTTAGGACGCAACTTCCTAGTCATCGTATAATTTCCGTATCCCATCTTACTGACTCTAGTATACTTTTTTAGCTTAGCTTTAATTTACACTCACGTGATACATATCAAGTGATGTTCCTTCTAAAAAATGCAGGTTCGCAAGCGATGAATTGTAAGAAACTTGAGCTTGAATTTGGGTATTTCTCGCTGTCTCAAGTTGGTTTTGTGCCTGAAGTACATCGTAGCTTGTTGCAAGTCCTGCATCAAATCTTGCCTTCTGGAGGCTATATTGTTTTTGGCTTACAGTTACCGTTGCATCTGCAGCTTGTATAGCTTCTTTGTTAGCATTCACTGAGCGAATCGCACTTCTTACCTGTACAGTCAGGATTTGATCCTCCTGATCGAGTGCAACTTTTTCGCTCTCTAACCGAGACATTGCTTGACGATAAAGAGCTCGGTTTGCACGCATACCCCAAGGAATGGTCAGTTGTAAACCAGCACTCCAATTATAACCAGGACCGCTCCAAAGTGTACTATTAGCAGCGCTGTATGAATGATCAGCGCTAGAGTATCCTGCACCTGCATTTGCGTTAAGCAAAGGCAACATATTACGTTTAGTTTGAAGCGCCGTTAATTTATATTGTTCTATAGTATTTTCTATGACTGCTAATTTAGGTCCATTATCGCGCGCTTTTTTATAGGACAGGTCAAAAGATGTTTCATTTTGCACATAATTTGGAAAATCTACATTTCCAACTGAATCCTTAAATTGTGTTTCTCCCATGGTTTCAAGTAATGCGTCCTCTGCGTTTTGAGCAGCTTGTTTATAACCAATTAATTGGCTTTTTGCTGTAGCTACACCTGCCTGGGCTTGAATCACATCAAGATCAGTGAGTATACCCGTTTGGCGCTTGATTGTGTTTTCATCGAGTAATTGTTGAGCCAGTTTTAATGTATCCAAAGCGACACTATATTGTTTACGTGTATAGATAAGGTTGAGGTAAGCTGCCTCTACATTATAAATCATAGTTAATACCGCACTTTTGAAATTTTCTGATGCTATGCGTTTCCCGAATTCAGCGTTATGAATACCTATCATACCATAGTCCGTTCCAGCACCTTGCAGAAGGGGTTGACTTACAGTGAGCGAAACTTGGCCTAAATATGCAGGATTTAAAAGTGACTGGATTGTATTTGTAGCAGTACGATTTAGATCGTAGTGGGCACTAACTGTAGCACCTGTAATAACGGGTTGAATTACTGAAAGGGTAGTTGTGTTGCTTGCACTTTGAGGCGACTTACCGCCCACCGATGTGTTCGTAGAATTTGTAACCGCAGGACTTTTATTAAACGTCTTTTGCCATGTTACGCCAAAAGAAGGATCATAAACGGACTGAGCTATAATAAGAGAATCCTTTGAGCTACTCACAGCATACTGCTGAATACGTACGCTAAAGTTTTTTGCTAAAGCTTGGGCTACTGCGTCATTGACATTCAAATTCGACCCCTCTGATTGCATCTGAGCATTACCTAAGCTGTGTGCACAGACAAATAAAACAAGGAAGGTTAATCTGATAATGTGACGTTGCATGAAATAATTAATTATTCTTTTGAGAGGTTAAAGGCGTAATCAAAATTACCCCTGTAATAACTTACATTAAACTAGAAGCTTACGTTGGTTTAGACGGCTTATTGGTGACATGCGTTACCTTAAGAAATCCATATCAACTAAGAAACTTTTATTGCTTAACAACTTCTTCAGTTCGCTTTAATTCTTTAGAAACGATTTCTCCTAAATAAGAATTTGATGCTAAGCGAGCCATTGAGCTTCCAATTGCTTGACGCATGATTTGAACCTGAGGATTTGTTGAAGCAAGTACAGGGGACTTCTTTTCAGCTGCATAAACCATTATGCCGCTATCTGCATCTATAACCATATCGGATACCTGGTTTTTCTCTAAACGTTCAAGAGTTCCAGCAACTTGTGATGATAAATCCTTTGGACGATCCCGTAAGGTAAATGTCGGTATAGAAGCAGTTTTAATCGAAACGGAGTAGGATTTGTTTACAGCTGTAACTGCTTTCTCAAAGGATATACCTGTATCAAGACGGCCTTGTATAACGCCGCGTAAGGTACTGCCTAATTGCGCAAAGTTTTTATGGCGTGTTGCATCAACATATTCGTTTTTTACTTTGTCGTGGACTTCGAGAAGGGTAGGTTGAGTTGAAGGTATGAAATTTTTATACACGAGTATGGAAGCTCCAGAGGACGTAGTAACAGCTTCAGAAAAGAAGCGATTGGAGTCTAATTTAGCGACTGCATCTGTCATGTCTGCAGAATTTCCTAGTTCTACTGGACCGTCTTCTGCAGTAAAAGGAGCTAAAGCCCGTGAGCTTAATTTGCGTGTTGCTATAAATTGGTCGAATTTTGCTCCTGCAGTAATTTTTCCTTCGTATAACGCGTAAGCTAGATCTGAAGCGGCTTTAGCAGCAGCCTGTTTTGAGCGTGCCAAAACAAGCGCCTGTTTTACGTCTGCTTTAACTGCTATGAAATCTGCATCTGAATTGGCGGTTACTTTAGTTGTTTTCTCGTTTTTAGGTGCAGGGAATCGTTCTTTGTTTTGAGTGTAATAGGTGCGTATCTCCGCGTCATTTAATTGAACTGAGCTTGCGTAATTTTCTGCTAAAAAATCTATACTCTCGGCTACGATACGTTTTGGGATTTGATAACGAAATGAATTATCTTTGAAGTATTTATTTAGATCGGCTTCTGAAGGAGTTATCGTTGGATTGTAACTTGCATAATCGAGGGTAGCGGTAACCAAAGTCCATGCTGTTTCAGCACGTTGTAATTCATTTTTAACATCTGAATCCAAGACATACCCTGGACCATTGAGTAACCGCTCAACTTTTTTCATACGTACGTCATCCGCTAAAACACGCGCAATATCTGCTTCACCGGTTCCAGAACCACTGGTTTTAACATTCTGTCTGAACGTAGTATATCGGGTCGCATCAAATTGGCCGTCTTGACCCTGGAAAATTCCTAAACTTTTAATATAGGTTGTTACTTCGTCCGAGGTGGCTTCAGGTACATGCCACTGATCGGCTAAACTAAGTGCTGCTAAACGTTGTAAGGCATACATCTTAACACGCTCTGGATCTATACCAGAGTAGCCCGCTTGAAGTTCAATGCTTAAGCTTGCATCATTCATTACATGCCCCATGTCCTCTTGTGAGGCTAAGTTATGACCAAAAAAATCGCGTCGTATGTCTCTACGATCTCCTCGCCCAATGCCTGGAGTAGCTCCAATCGTTACAATGAACGAAATAATCGTTACAGCCAATAAAATGGCGAATACTGTGCGGAAGTGATGCTGAAATGATCTTTGGATCCAGGAAATCATGGGTGTAAAGAATTAGGCTAGTTTGCCTGCAGCGACTGGCAAGGGAGAAAATTGAGTCTTAAGTGATACTTAAAAATATTAAAAACCTTGGATTATACCTCATTTAGGATCTTTTTTAGATTTAAAATATACTTTTTGTACAGCGTAACTGATCTGTCCTCCGATTAATATGTAGAGCCAAAATACAAATATACCAAACATCAGAACTAATATTATACCGAGCGATCCGAACAAACTTCGCGTGTCGATGACACGCTTAACATATAGAAATCCCAAAAAGTTATTTAAAATAAGTAGGGCTGATGCGACAGCTGCACCTGAAAATGCAGATTTCCATAAGACTATGGTATTAGGCAGTATACGGTAAAATAAAGCTAGGATACAAACCATTAAGAGGTAGGAAATAAGTGAGAAAAATCCTTTAGCGAGAAAAGCAAGTGCATAGCCGAAGGGTGCTTTTCCAAAAAACAAAGTTATGAAGGTGCTTGCACCTGTAAGAGCTACGGCTGCTATAAAAATAACACTGCCTAGAATCATAATAAGGCCAAAAAAACCTATACGCACAAGCCACGAACGCCCTTCTTTGACACGCCATATATCGTTGAAAGATTCTTCGATAGAATTAATTAGCAATAAAACGACAACAATAAGGGATAGTCCTTCAATCACACCTGCTGAACTTTTTTGTGTGCTTGCCACAAACCCATCGATCATTGAGGTCAGTTTCGGATTAATGCTCATAGGTGAACCGCTGTGACTAGCGCGATCTTGGGCACTAATTTTTTCGTATTCTGTTAATTGCGGAGCAATAAAGTGAATGACTCGGTTTAATGTTGTAACTGCAATATGCTGATCGTGGCGTGTGAACATATGGCCTGCTATCAATACGGCCAAAGCTATTATTGGTCCCAAGCCTAACATTAAATTAAAGCTAAGTGAAGCAGCTCTATTTAGAGCACGCGTATGCACAAAAGCACTTACTGTGTGTACCCCTACTTCTTTTAGGGGTTTTAAGGACTGACTAGAGAGGTCTGGAAGTAAATGAGGCAACGTATTTTTCAATTACATTTTCTTTAGGGTACGCAAACCTAGTAAATGCAAACCTGTTTCAAGTACAAGTAAGGTACGCGAGCAAAGTAAAAGGCGTCTGTCTCTTACGGATACATCTTCAACGAGAACTTTATCTGCAGTATAAAAAGCACTAAAACTACCTGCAAGTTCATACAGGTAAAGACATAGAAAGTGAGGACGTAAGGTGTCTCCTGCCAATCGAACCGCATCTGAGAAAGCGACTAATTTACGTGCTAATGAAATTTCAGTCGCAGTCTCCAAAGGGGAGGCTCCTTTTTCAGCTTCTGCAACGTCTAAAGCTATAGAATGTTTTCTGAATATCGAATGGATACGTGCTGCTGCATAAAGCAGGTAAGCCGCTGTATTACCCTCGAGAGAAATCATTTTGTCCCAAGAAAATATATAGTCACTTGATCTATTTTGAGAAAGATCTGCGTACTGCACTGAACCTATACCTACAACAGCAGCAATTTCAATACGCTCTGCTTCAGGAGAGTCAGGACTCTTAAGTGTTACTAAACTATAAGCTCTTAGTTTTGCTTCGCGTAATAAATCGTTTAGCTTTATATTATCGCCTTCCCGCGTTTTAAGCGGAGTTCCATTCTCTCCAAGTACGGTACCAAAATCGACATGATTTAAGACGGGTAGGGCTCTTTTGGTTTGTTTAAACCATGCTTTAGCAGTTAAGAATAGTTGTTCAAAGTGGTCAGATTGTCGTTTATCTACGACATAGATAATAGACGTAGCTTTAAACGCCTCTACGCGGTAAAGAAGAGTAGCGAGGTCTGTTGTAGCGTAATTGGCTGCTCCATCTGATTTTCTAACAATAAAAGGCTGCGTTTTGAAGCGGGCATGTTCGGGATGAAATACAACTAAAGCGCCCTTACTTTCTTCAGCGATGTGATACTCGGTTAATTCTTTGTAGATAGGAGCAATTTTGTCGTTATAAAAGCTTTCTCCTAACGTATGATCAAACGTGATACCAAGTTGGTCATAAATGGTTTGAAATGAGGTTAGGCTTATGTCTGTAAATGTCTTCCAAAGAGCAACATTCTCGGGATCGCCATTCTGTAATTTAACTAATTCTAAGCGGGCTTCTTCAAGCTCTGCAGAATTATCGGGTGTGGCTGCACTTCCTAGTTTGTAGAGGCGTTCTAATTCTTCGATAGGCTCTGTTTTAAGTGCATCCTTATTCACCCAGCGCTTGTATGCATAGATGAGTTTACCAAATTGAGTGCCCCAGTCACCCAGATGATTGTCGGTTATTACCGTTGCCCCATTGAATGCCAAAATACGTGATAGTGCTTGGCCAATTACTGCACTGCGTACATGGCCTACATGCATTTGTTTCGCGGTATTTGGACCGCCAAAATCTACAACGCAGCATTCACCTTTACGATTTTCGGATGCTCCTGTATGTAGTGCTTCACGAGAGCCATAGAGGCGAAGATAGTCCAGCAGTGCTGTTGGTTTAAGTCTGAAATTTATAAATCCAGGACCTGCTATTTGGATATCATACAGGTGGTGTAAAGCTTCAGGGAGTGCAGCCACTAAGGCGGTTGCAAGAGCACGTGGATTAGCTTTATTTTGTTTTGCGTAACCCAGTATTCCATTAGCCTGATAGTCACCATGTGTTGGATCTGCAGTTCTTACTTCAGGTTTAAAACCAGCCTCAGTTATGCCCGCTGCAGCAGCAGCTGCTTGAAGGACGGTATCGAGTTGGCTGGCTAGATTGAAACTGACGCGCATAGTGTTGAACGATTATCTCAATGGAGCCTTGCTTACCCGCAAGCGCTTAATCAAGGAATAGAGTTATCTAATTGCGACACTTTGGCGCAATTAGGGCTTAGCTTTAGGCTCGACATTTCACAGGAAGATGTTTTTATCCTAAACTTTACCGGAACGGACCACTCCACTTTAAATACAACTCCCATGAGCAGCAGTAAACGCCCGATACCGTCTCGTCGATTTATAAAACCAAGCTTTACATTCTTAATTGAGAAAAAGCGTGATGGTGGTGAGTTCACCCAAGACGAAATACGTTATATCGTTGATAGCATTCTTGATGGAGAAATGCCCCAGCATCAATTGTCAGCGTTGGCTATGGCGATTTATTTCTCGGGCATGTCTGCTCAAGAAACGGCTCAATTAACAGAGGAGCTTATGCTCTCTGGCGAAGTTGTTGATTTATCGGGAATTGCAAAACCTAAGATCGATAAATATTCTACGGGCGGAGTAGGTGATAAGACTGCTTTAGTACTTGTTCCTTTCGCTATGGCTGCTGGCGTCGTTGTTCCTATGATGTGCGGAGTAGAGCATGATTATATTATCAATACCCTTGATAAACTAGGTGCTATACCAGGATTTAAAGGAGATTTTTCTAACGATCACTTTGCTAGCCAATTAAGTAAAATTGGTGGAGCGATTGTTTCTCAAAATCCTGACTTAGCTCCTGCTGATGCTAAGCTATATGCACTGCGCAAAGAAACCGGCACAATTCCAAGTCTTCCTTTAATTACCGGCAGTGTTTTATCCCGTAAATTAGCAGCAGGTGCTGAAGGGCTAGTAATTGATGTTAAATGGGGTAATGGCTCCTTTATAAGAGACTTAGAACAAGCTAAACAACTTGCTCGTTCAATGACTCGCGTGGGTCGTTCCATGAAACGCCGCTGTGTTGCTTTAGTTACAGATATGAATCAACCGCTAGGCGATACGGTAGGTACCTCACTCGAATTAAAAGAAGCGATTCAACTCTTAAAGGGTGAAGGCCCAGAGGATATGAAAGAGCTTATTTTAAAGTTAGGTATGGAAATCGTCCGTCTTGCTGGAGTAGCTGGATCAACGTTATCTGCAAAACAGACTGTACAACGACACTTAACGGATGGTTCTGCTCTCGCAAAATTTAAAGACTTAGTGAAAGCACAGGGTGGAGATGTATCGTTTATTGATCATCCCGAAAAATTCCCAGCTGCACGCCATATCCGCAAACTTCCTGCTCCTAAGCGGGGTTATGTGCACACGATCAGTGCAGCCATGATTGCACGCGGAGTACATATTTTAGGCGCAGGTCGTGAAAATCCAGAAGATAAACTAGATTATTCAGTAGGCGTATCAGAAGTTAAAAAGGTAGGTACTCAAGTTAAACAGGGTGAGCCTCTCATGATGATTCATTACAATGATGAAGCTAAGCTAGAACAGGCACTAGAATACTTTAAGAATGCGTATCGTTTAGCTCCTAAGCGTCCTACTGCTCCTCCTTTAGTGGTAGAGCGTGTCGCTTAAACCACTCAAAATTGAGTAATAAAAAACCCCGTTTTAAAAGACGGGGTTTTTTGCATTATGCCTAAATAAAAGATTTCGATTCGTTGTATTTTATATGAATTACGCGCGGCCTAAATAAGTGCCGTCTTCTGTACTTACGCGGATTAATTCACCCACTTTTATAAATAAAGGTACGTTGATAGTTAAACCTGTTTCTAGTATTGCTGGTTTTTGAACGTTACTTGCTGTGTCACCTTTTACACCGTCAGAAGATTCTACAACTTTGAGGGTTACAGTTGACGGAATTTCAACGGTCAGTGCTTTTTCATCTACAAATAAAACATCAACTTTACCCCCGGCTGTTAAATAGTTTTTAACGTCTCCAAGTGTAGCGGCACTAATTTCGATTTGATCAAAAGTATCCGGGTCTATGAATGCAAATGCATCACGATCTGCGTAGCTAAATTCGAGTGTGCGGCGATCAGTTGGGAGAACTTCGATTGCCTCTGTTGAAGCAAAGCGTTGATCCAAGGATTTACCGTAACGTAAATTGCGCATCTTCACTTGTACGAATGCACGTAAGTTTCCAGGAGTGCGGTGTTGCGTCTCCATTACTAAATGGGGTTCACCGTTGAACTTAATGACCTGACCTTTACGGATATCGTTTGCTGCTGGCATGATGAGTTATATTTCGTACTTAGGTTTTGAGTAGTGTAAAGGATTTGAGTAAGAGAAGGCCTGCATTAGTGTCAAGCTACTGAATAAGAGCGTGATAACGCTAGTCTAATTACTTACCCCTGGGAATGAATAAAAAGAAACGTTTTTATGCTAATTTTATTTTTCCTCGTCCAAGTGTAGCCTTTGTTATTGCAGTAAACTGTTCATCTGTATTAACTTAGGTCTTATAAATATCCACGCTTGCCCAAACCTACTACACTCAACGACACTTTAACTTAAGTTTCCATGAAACAAAGAACTCTTGCACGTGAAGTGAGTATTAAAGGCAGCGCTTTACATACAGGCGATGCGGTAACGTTGACTATGAAACCAGCCTCTGAGGGACATGGTGTCGTGTTCAAACGTATAGATCTCCACGGTAGTCCCGAGATCCTGCCACGCGTCGATCTTGTTACGGATTTAGTACGAGCGACTACAATTCAATCTGGTCACGCAAAAATTCACACTGTTGAGCATGTATTAAGTGCACTCCATGGCTGCGGAATCGATAATGTTATGATCGAGATGGATGCTTCAGAGCCCCCTATAATGGATGGTTCAGCGCGTCCGTTTGTAAACATGATCATTGAAGCTGAGCCGGTAGAGCAGGCTGCTGAACGAGAGTACTATGAATTAGATGCACCCGTATCCGTTACACGCGGCAACTCATCAATTATTGCTCTACCGTGTGATACATTAAAAATATCATGTACGTCAGCAGACGATCGTGGAATTCATACTCAGCATTTATCACTTACGATCGATCCCGATGTATATCAGTCCCAAATTGCAGCGGCGCGTACGTTTACAATTTACGAAGAGATTGAAGAACTCATTAAGCTAGGTAAAATTAGAGGCGGTTCACTTGATTGCGCCATAGTTATCAAAGGGGATGCAATTATCTCTAAAGAACCACTGCGTTTTAAAGATGAATTTGTTAGGCACAAGATACTAGATATCATAGGAGATATTTTGCTTTTAGGTAAGCCGCTTAAAGCGCATATTGTGGCTACACGACCTGGGCATGCAATCAACGCTGAACTTACAAAAGTTTTATTCGAGCGATTACAGGAATCTAAAAAAACCGGCAAAAAGAAATCTGTCCAAGCTCCGTTAGTTTTCAACTTAGCAACGGAAACAACTTTAGATATCCAAAAAATTTTAGAAACTTTACCTCACCGCTATCCTTTCGTACTGGTGGACCGTGTACTTGAATTTAAAGGTAACGAAGAAATTGTTGTCTTAAAAAACGTTACGATCAACGAGCCTTATTTTACAGGTCACTTTCCGAGTAACCCAGTTATGCCTGGAGTACTGCAGTTAGAAGCAATGGCTCAAGCTGCCGGTATACTTATGCTTAGAATCTCAGGCAGTAAATCTAAGACTGCCTTTTTTATGAGTGCAGATAAAGTAAAATTCCGTAAGCCTGTAATACCAGGAGATCAGTTAGTTATAACGGCTAAACTCCTTAAAGCGCGTGGTGGAAAATTAGCTACAGCGAGTGCAGAATGTACAGTCAATGGCCAAGCAGTCTCTTCCGCTGACCTGATGTTTATGATTCTCGATGATCAGGCTTTAGATGTCTGATTAATGCTTTTTCTTGTAAACGTCTTTAGGATCAAACACACGCTCTGCAGCAAATTCAAGCGTCATTGATTTAGGATCGTCTGCATGAGCTGTTGCACTTAATTTACGATAAAAACAAGAGGGGTACCCATTATGGCAAGAGGCACCTCCTACATTTTCTACCTTAAGTAAAATAACGTCCTGATCGCAATCTACCCGAAGCTCTTTAACGAGTTGGGCATTACCGGATTCTTCACCCTTAATCCAAAGTTTGCTTCGAGAACGACTCCAGTAGGTTGCTTTGCCACTTTTTAGGGTATGAGCAAGTGCTTCCTCATTCATAAAGGCAAACATGAGTACTTCGTTTGTGCTATGATCCGTAGTAATGCAGGGAATAAGTCCATCTGCTCCAAATTTAGGTTGAAGAAGTGAGCCAAGCTCAATTTCTGGAGTATTTGTCCGCGCTGGGAAAATAGGAAGTATCATGAAGTTTTAGAGGTACCTAATCTTCTTAAGTAATCGTAAGTGTAAAGTCCAGTTCTATGCCCATCACTAAAATCAAAACGAATAGCATAGTTACCGACTTGCTCATAGGTAAGTACACTCACGCCAGGGAATTGGCGTGGACCATCTCCACCATACTGGGTACCAAAGATATCTCGTTCTCCTAAATTATCTGCACTGGGTGAAGCAGCCCTAAGGAATTCTCCTGTGAAGTAGCTCTCTTGTCCGTCATTCCACACGATCGCTACTTCATTTCCTATTAATTGAATATGCGTGGGATTGATCATGATAAAAGACTAATCATTATCATCATCACCATCCTTATCCTTCTTGTGTTTCAAGCTTTTTACGAAGGCTGCATGTACGGGTGCTGGCATAACGGAAGATTCACCTTTTACAGCAGACCAAATCACGCGATTAAATGCCACTTCGTTAATTAAATCTTCTTTGGAGAAATCAAAATTAGATGATAATTTATCACCTCGAGTGCCTACTGGATTTTTTTCAGTCAAGCTTACTTCCGGTGTTATAGCGCTATAGGTAGTTAAATTAGGAGTACCCTGAAAAGCCGCCCACATTGGTTGAGCACTCGAGTCAAATTGGGACATAGGTTCAATACCCAAAATTAATTCCATGGTATGAAGCATGGAGCAGGTAGTGTAGGGAGTTGAATCTACTGAAGCTTTTTGGGTGTACGGACTTACGGCTAAAGCTATAGTGCGATGGGCATCTACATGATCAGGGCCATCTTGAGCGTCATCTTCTATAACAAATATAATTGTGCTCGACCAAAAGTTTGAATGACTGACTGCCTCAACAACACGGCCTAATGCTAAATCATTATCAGCAACAAAAGCGCGAGGCGTTAACCCATTTCCTCTTGCGCCCATGGTATGATCATTGCCTAAACGCACGATTTGAAGATGAGGCATATCCCCTAATTTTTCGAAACGTTTCATTTCAGAAATGAATTCAGAGGCACGTTTTTGCTCTGAGTAAAAAAGATCAAAACCACGGTAGTTAGGATCGATATGACCTATGAGATTGGGCAATATTGCAGTCGCCGGTTCATTAGCCGTCGCTCCATTAACTATAAATTCTCCATAGGAACGGTACGATACATGTGCTTTAGCAGCTTGATCCCATATGTAGCCTAAGCTAGGAAATGCTGCAGCATAGTGTCCTTCAGATGGGTAGGGAAAGTTTTCTTGAGCTAGGCCTGTAACTTGAGGTCTGTGGCCGTAATCAGGCGGCCATAATTTTTCTACGAAATCAGTGGTGTATGCAGCCATACTCCATTCGTGGCCACTCGCACTTACCTCGGAGTTAGCATAAAAATTATCGAGTAAAACGAATTGCTCAGCAAGTTTGTGTTGGTTGGGAGTAACTGAAGTTGGAAATAAACATAGATTGCTGTCTCCGTTTCCTTTTTTGATATCTCCGAATACCTGATCGTAAGTTCTATTCTCTTTAATTACATAGATTACATGTGTAAGCGGTGATGCTTTTTCGGGTGTTGATTGAAGTGCTAAAATTTCAGCTGATGGAGTTTCGATTTTAGCTGGTAAGCAGGTTAACGCTGTTTTTGTCCATGTTGCGAGTTGGCTTACGTAGGCATCTTTCTTGGGCAGATTTATTATGCCTAGTGATCCTTTATATAAACTAGCAATGTAGCTATATTTTTTAGTCTCACCAATGTTGTTTGCCTTAGTTGTTAAACCACGTGCAGAAAGAATGAGAAGCTGATCATCGTCTGGCGTTAAGCATACGCTGGTTGGCATCCAACCTGTAGGTATAAAGCCAATAGGTGTAGAGTAGCCTGCTTGAGTTACATCAAATACAGCTATTGTGTTCGTTTTTGAATTAGCGACATAGAGGGTTTTGCCGTCGCGTGTAAGAGCAAGACTGTCTGGTGTGGATCCTGGTTTTGAGTCCGCTATAACCGATGTATTCAGTTGCTCTAATATATGACCATCACTCGTGTCTATGACCGTTACTGTGTTATTATCTCCGTTAGAAATATAGAGACGTTTGCCTGAATCGAATATATTGTTTTTTGGAGATAGCTGTAGCGCATTAGGGTGAAGGCCACAGGTATACTGAGTAATTTCTAGACCAGTTGCATCATTCAAAACTGCGACTGCAGATTGTCCCCATAAGCTGACATAAATTTTATTTAAGCTCTCATCACACACAATATTGAGAGGTTGTTCTCCTTCAATAATTTCATGACCGCCTAAAATGTCGTTTGGAGCCACGGTCTCTTTTGGTTCAGGTGCAGGAGCATTCTTGTTAGAACTCAATGAAGCGCCCAGACGTGTCCGCCAAAGCGTAACTCCTGAATCACAATCTACGCAGAAAACGTCATTTTCTAATAAACGTGCTGCGAGAGCTATATGTGAATTTGGCTTAAAGCTAACTCCGCTCACGACTGCACGGTCTTTTGGTTTACCTAATACAACGGAGGGGTGAGTATGGAGTGTACCGTTACTGAAAGAAAATAGTCGAATCACTTGTTCACTTCCGCCACTACATGCTAAGAGTTTGCCATCAGATGAGAATGCGATGCCATTGAATGATTCAACAAGTGAAAGAACTTGTACTGTCTTTTGACTTTTTAAATCTACTAGCCATACTTCGTGCTTACCTAATCCGGCATGTAAAACAGCTGCAAAGTTGCCCGAAGGTTGAATGGCAATTGCAACAGGAAATTCACCGAGCGCAACTTGTGTTCCTGCTGGCTTAATAGACCACTGATTATGCAGAAGCATCGACCCATTGGGCTGAACTCCAGGAACAATGCCTGCTACACCATAGGACAATACAGTAAATGAGGTTAAACTTAGTGCTGTCAGAAAATGTCGAAAAGTCATACATAAATCGATGTCGGCTCTTTTATTAATGTCGATAAGAACCTGAAAATCTTTTTCATTAATTAATGGCAATTGTGTTACAGATTAATAACTGCTCTTTGCCCTCTTGCTAAGCTTGTCTAATGTGCAGCTTAATCATGTAATAATTCTGTAACGTTTTATACCATGTTGAAATTATCTTTGCCCTCTTCGATTAGTTTTATTCTTTTGAGTCTGATTGGCTTACTATCTGGTTGCAGAGATAAAAATATTTCCCATTACCAGATTCCTAAAGAAGAGGATACACCTCCCCAAACTTTTGCGGGTGAAGCTCAAGCACCAAGCACTGATGCCTCATTACATTGGAGTGCCCCTGCGGATTGGGAGTCGAAGCCCGGCTCTGGTATGCGAGTAGCAAGTTTTGTAGCGCGCGGTTCAAAAGATGAAGTGCTTGATGTATCTATTGTTTCATTTCCTGGTGACGGCGGTGAAGACCTCGCCAATGTTAATCGGTGGAGGGGGCAAGTTTCGTTAGCTCCTTTAACTGCTGATCAATTAGCTTCTTATTTAAAGCCAATTGAATCTTTGGCAGGCACACTTCAATTAACTGATTCTTTAGGTGTAGAAAAATCGGGTAAGCCTGCTCAACGAATGCTTGCTGCGTGGTTACGCCAAGGAGGTAAGGCGTGGTTTTTTAAAATGCTAGGTGATAGTCGTGCAGTTGATGAGCAAAAAAATAAATTTATCACTTTTCTAAAATCAATCTCTATAGACTCCAATAAACAGGAGGTTACAACTACGACAGCACCAAATAGCACTGCTTCTCAGGATATGAGCTCAACCCCTGTTCCTACTGCAGAGGGCGTTTCGCTTCAGTGGACACCTCAACCGGGTTGGATCACTAAGCCTCAAGTAGCTATGCGTAAAGCAACCTTTGGGGCTGGAGATGCTGAAATAGCAATCAGCGCTTTTCCAGGAGACGTAGGCGGATCTTTGGCAAACGTAAATCGGTGGAGGGGTCAAGTGGGTCTTGCTGCTATTGATCAATCTGAATTGGATAGAACAAGCACTGTTTTAGATAATTCAAATTTACATTTTACAATTGTAGAAGCTATTGGGCCTAATGCTAAAGCGGTAGTCGCAGGACTTTTGCCGTGGAATGGAAGTACCTGGTTTTTTAAGCTAACGGGCAGTTCAGATGCTGTTGAAAAACAAAAAGTGTCATTTTTACAGTTTTTAAAAACAGTAAAAACACCTTAATTTAATTATGCTTATTGATTTTAATTTAATCTCTCAACGTGAGGCCTATGGCTGGATGGTTAATTCAATTGGACCAAGGCCTATAGCCTGGGTCTCGACTATTTCTAAAAATGGCGTTACTAATCTTGGCCCGTTTAGTTTTTTTCAAGCTGTTGCAACAAATCCACCGGTATTAATGTTTGTTCCACGCACTAATCGTGATGGAAGTAAAAAAGATACACTGCTTAATATCGAAGCAGTAAAAGAATTTGTGGTGAATGTTGTCTCGTTTGCAGATGCCTCTGCAATGAATCAATCTTCAACAACCTTGCCCCACGAAGAAAGTGAGTTTGAATTTCTTAAGATTGAATCAACTCCAAGCATAAAAATTAAGCCTCCACGCGTAAGTTCAGCTGCAATAGCGTTTGAATGCGTTCTGCATGACATATACCCCGTAGGTGAAAATTCGCATGTTATCTTTGGTCGTATCGTGCATGCCTATTTAAACGATTCTATTTTATCAGAAGACGGTTTACCTGATCCTGCTAAATTAGACTTAGTCGGTAGGATGGGGCGTGATACATATGTGCGTACAACAAATCGTTTTGATTTAGACAGACCTTAGCGATTGACGACATAAAGTTTTGCCTTGCGCGTTTCAAAGTGGTCTAAAGCCAAATTAGTTACTCGCTGAGCGTAATCCTTCGTAGAATGAGGTATTCTGCCGCGAATGACTGCTGTCACTCCACAGTTCCATGCTGCAGCTATTTTTGTAATAGTTGGAGTAATATGAGCGTTTTTTAAACGCTTTATAATCCAGTGAAAATGGGCTAGGGCTACGGTATCTGAATAATGAGTACGTGCTTTATCAAATGATATATGGGTATGTTGTGCCCATACATTTCGTTTGAATTGATAGGCACCTTCTTCGCCGCACGAGCCCGTAGGGGCGTTGTAGCAATTTCCGGTTTCAACTTCACGTATAGCGTATAAGAAATCTTCTGCTGAAGTTAGGGGTGCGTTTTGAGCTTTTAATGAGCTTAGAGCTGAGACTAACAACACTGCAATGAGGAGCATTGGTTTCATAGGTGATTGGGTTTCGCTTGGATGAATTCCAGCGTGCACCTAACGATTATTGGCGCATAAGAGCCGTTCCAGTTATGCTACATAGCTATGTAAAGTATTCATTAGTAAAATATTATAGAATTATATAAGATATTTAGGTTTTTAATCAAAAAGAGCCTTTTTGGCACAATAAAGGCTTAAAAAGTAACTTTTCTCTATGGTGAATAATGACTTACAAAAGTTTAATCCAACGTGCAGGTTGCACGAATGCCTATTTTTAAAAAAAGGACATTCTAGGTTTCGGTTAAGAAAACAGATTTTGAATGTCTTGAGTCAGACATTAAATCACCCGATGTTAATTGAATACTCACTTAACCCCTTAAGTGAGTTTCCTAAACCAACTATTTCATATCACATTCTATGAGTCTCTTTAGAACTAAATCGATGGAGTCATTGCAGTTGCAATCTCAAGATAGCCAGGGTCTTCATAGGACTTTATCTGCAACCAATTTGGTGAGTCTAGGTATCGGAGCTGTTATTGGTGCAGGCATATTTGTACTTACGGGACAAGCAGCTGCACAATACGCAGGACCAGCAATTGCTATATCATTTATTATTTCAGGCTTAGGCTGTTTGTTTGCAGGACTTTGCTACGCTGAATTTGCTTCTATGATACCTATAGCAGGAAGTGCATACACGTACTCCTATGCTACGCTGGGTGAATTTCTCGCATGGATTATAGGTTGGGATCTTATTTTAGAATACCTATTTTGTGCTCCCACAGTTGCAGTGGGGTGGTCGGGTCATTTTCAAGGATTTTTAAAAGAATTTGGATTGGTTATACCTCATTCTTTTGCAACCGCACCTTGGGACTATGTAAATGGCCATTTAGTGGCTACAGGAGCTATAATGAATCTTCCTGCTACCTGTATTGTTTTGGCTATATCTGTGCTGTTGGTAATTGGTATAAAAGAATCTGCTGCTTTCAATAATTTGATGGTCGTAACTAAAGTGACTGTTCTCATAGCAGTTATTTGCTTTGGGCTTTGGTATTTTACGCAGCACCCTGGACTAGCGACTAAAAATTGGACACCTTTTATTCCTAAAAATACTGGAGTTTTTGGCCAGTTCGGGTGGAGTGGAATTTTTAAAGGAGCTGCTGTTATTTTCTTTTCTTACATAGGGTTTGATGCGGTTTCTACTTCTGCTCAAGAAGCTAAAAATCCGAAACGAGATATGCCTATTGGCATCCTGGGTTCACTCGCTATATGTACTGTATTGTTTATTACACTATCGCTTGTATTAACGGGCATGAAAAATTATACAATGCTCAAGGTAGATGCACCTGTGGTTTATGCGCTTCAAGAGGCTCATGCTCCAGTTGTACTACGCTTCGTGGTTGAAATTGCAGCAATGGCAGGTCTTTGCTCAGTTGTACTTGTTATGCTCATGGGTCAACCGCGTATTTTCTTTTCTATGGCGCATGATGGACTACTTCCAGCTATTTTTGCTAAGATACATCCTCGTTTTAAAACACCTTACATTACTACTATTTTAACAGGAATTATTGCAGCATTTTTTGCAGGTATTCTACCGCTTGCACTCTTAGGAGAACTTGTCTCGATTGGTACTTTATTTGCCTTTGTGATTGTAAGTTTAAGTATTATTTTACTTAGAAAAAGACGTCCAGATTTGCCCCGTCCTTTTAGAACGCCTTGGGTGCCTATAGTCCCTATATTAGCTGCATTAGTATGCTTAGTTCAAATGTTAGCGTTACCCTTTGATACATGGATGCGGCTCGTGATATGGATGATTATCGGTATCATCATCTATTTTACTTATAGTCGTAAGCACAGTCATTTAAATAATCATAAGTAAATCAACGGCTTACCAATTAAAGCCTCGATCTTAAAAATAAATCGAGGTTTTTTCCAACGAACTCGTTTTGAAACGCTAGCTTAGGGATCCGCTGCGCATTGTTTCAATTAAATGCTCTGTACCGCGCCAAGCTAGTGCCATAATTGTTATGGTAGGATTTTTATCTGCACTTGAGCAGAAGGTAGCAGCGTCTGCTATCATTACATTTTTAACGTCCCAGAGTTGACCGTAGCTGTTTGTTACAGAGCGTTTTGAGTCTATGCCCATGATAGCTCCTCCCACACCATGTTTAACGTGGCCACCAGGTAAAATATTACCGCGTCCTTTAGGATCTGGTTTCGTAGTTACTTTACCACCCATTGCATGAATCAAGTCAGCAAACGTTTTTTGCATGTGAATTGCTTGCTTAATTTCATGCTCAGACCATCTCCAGTGAAAACGCATTGCTGGAATTCCCCATTTATCTTTTACAATGGGATCGATATCGCAAAAACAATCGGCATTAGGAATCATTTCTCCTCGTCCTGAAAATGAGATTGAAGCACCGTAGTAGCGGCGGGCATCGGCCTTAAATTGTTTGCCGTAGGAGCCATGAGTGTAAGCTTCTAAACTAGATCCTGTACTAAGATTTGGCATCTTTTTGCCTGTTGCAAATTCGATATGATACCCGCGAGCAAATCCTAGTTTACCTTTCAATTGATCTTTGTGAAGCCACCACGGTGTGTATACATGATCTCCTCCTGCACCATCTTCGTTCATAGGAGGTAGATTCTCTAAAAGCGGAATATGACCACTTAAAGTCGTACCTACAGTATCCATTAAATACTTACCTAGTAGACCGCTTGTATTACCCATGCCTTCAGGAAATCTGTTGGACTTAGAATTAAATAAAACTTTAATTGTTTCCGTAGAGCTTGCTCCAAGTACTATTGCTTTAGCTTTAACGTGGTGCTGCTTTCCTGTAACTTTATCAATAAAGTGTACTCCATTTGCTAAACCGTTAGAGCCTAGGGTGACTTCGTGTACCATAGCATCGGTTAAAATATCAAGATTACCGGATGCAAGAGCGGGAGGTAAATGAACTGTAGGGGATTGATAATTAGCTTTTATGGCACAACCCCTGTTGCAGGGGGTAGCCCAAAAACAAGCTGAGCGACTACGCATCGAGTCAGCTACGAGGCGTTGTGCACGCACATTGTGCGGATGAAGTTTCTGAGGTATGGTATCAGCGTCTAATTTTTGACTTAAAACTGCACGGTGAATTGCAACAACGGGAATGCCTAATGCCTTAGCTCTTTGCTGAGCAAGTAGTTCACCAAGGCGAGGTTTAGGCGGAGGAAGTAAAATACCAGCTGGTGAATCAGGACTATTTTCAATGCCCTCCGCATCGCCATAAACTCCAACAAGCATTTCTACTTTATCGTAATATGGTGCTATATCTGCATAGTTGATAGGCCAATTTATTCCTAAACCATCTCTGTCCTTTGGTTTAAAATCGTATTGTCCATTTCTGAAAGCATTGCGTGCCCAGTGATTAGTTCTGCCTCCCAGCATTCTTGAGCGCCAAAGCATATATTTCTCATCTGGATTTGACGATGCGCTTGTGTAAGGCTCTCCTGGTACAATCCAGCCTCCGTCGACTGTGGAGTCGTAGAATCCAAGTGGTTTGTCTGGAGTTTCTGCTCCTCGCAAGGGTGCATCTGAATTGGTCTGAAACATTGGAGTTTCAGTCACAGGATTGTAGTTTCGACCCGCTTCAATCATCAAAACTTTAATGCCTTCAAGTGCTAAAATGTAAGCGGATTGTCCCCCAGCAGCACCTGATCCAACAACGATAACATCGTAATCTTTCTTTAGAGTTTTTACCGAAATAAAAGGCATGGGGTAATGTGAATTAAAGAACCTAAGAGCTAGGCGTCAAGGGACCATAAAAGCTTAAGTTTTAAATTAATAAACAGAAACAAAAGTTATGTCACAGTTATGTGAACAACTTGGGAGTAAAAAAATATTATTTTAGGAGAGGATTTGCTTGCAAAGTGGGATGAAATGGGGAGAAATGGGGCGTTGTGGGGCATAAAGCTCTTTTTCTCCCTTAATGTCACTTCCCGGCAAAGCATTTTTTACAGGCCTTTTTAGGCACAACTTGGACGATAAAGGTCGTTTAACAATTCCGTCTGCTTGGAGAGGTGCGCATGCAGAGGGAGATAGTTTTTTGGCTACTCCTCATCCTGATGGTTATGTTGCGGTTTTGCCTCCTGCTGAGGTTGAGAAACTCCATCAAAAGATTGCACAAATGGCTTTAAGCGATGGTGCAGCTCAGGATTTTGCAGCACGTTTTTTTGCTCAGACCCAAACCTTTACATTTGATAAGCAGGGACGTGTGGGCGTGGATGAAGGTTTACTCAAACATGCAGGAATTACCAAGGAAGCGGTTCTTGTTGGTTCTCTAACTAAATTTAATCTTTATTCGCCAGGACGTTGGGAAAAGGTTGAGGCCCGTACGTCAGGCGAAAACTTCGGCGACTTAATGCGCCGCCTTGGAATCTGATGACTGCTTTTGATACAGTTAGAACTGTTTCAAGTCCTAATAATCCTGGGCACATACCTGTTCTACTAAATGAGGTAATGGAGTTTTTTGCACCAAGACAAGGAGCTCGTTATTTAGATTGTACCTTTGGTGGAGGAGGTCATACGCAAGCTCTACTTAATTCTGCGCCTGATGTAACCGTCGTTGGATTAGATCGGGATCCTCAGGCGAAGGAACGCGCTGCCGACTTAGAAATTAAATATTCAGGCCGCTTTCAACTTATCGATCTCAATTTTGGTGACTTAGATAGTCTGTCTCAGCGTGACTTTGACGGTATACTTTTTGATCTTGGAGTATCTTCATTCCAATTAGACGACAAGGACCGTGGTTTCTCATTTCGCTCTGATGCTCCTGCGGATATGAGAATGGATCCTCGCACAGGAATTTCAGCCTCTGACTGGTTAGAGACAGCTTCTGAAGAAAAACTTGTATCAGCGATTCGGGATTTCGGTGAAGAAAAACAATGGAAACGAGTTATACGTTCAATTATCGCGGCTCGTAGGACAGGAGCTTTATCTCGTACCTCATCACTCGCCGAAGTAATAGCTAACGCTATTCCTGAAAGAGAAAGACGTGTAGCTCGTCTTCATCCTGCTACCCGTTCGTTTCAAGGAATAAGAATAGCTATTAACGATGAACTTGGTGCCTTAGAGCGCGCCTTGCCTGCTGCGTTTGAACGGCTGGCTCCTGAGGGAGTGCTTTGCGTAATTAGTTTCCATTCTTTAGAGGACCGTCCCGTAAAACGAGCTATGCGCCGTTGGTGCGGTATGCCTGAGGACCAAGAAGACAGCATGCCACAAGACTTGAGAGTGCGTAAAGCAGAAGCACTTACTAAGCGGCCTGTAACCCCATCACTCAATGAGATCGAAGATAATGCCCGCAGTCGTTCAGCAAAACTAAGAGCAATACGTAAATTGTAACTTTAATTTAAATACACTTATGAAGACTATAACTAATCGAGCATTTGTGAATCCGTTCGTTATGGGTACCTTACTCGTGGTGTGCGGCAGTGGTGCTGCAGGTCTTGCTTCTGTATGGATGCGTCATCAAATATCTGTAACGGCTAATGAAAACAGAATTATTGAAAATCATTTAGTCGAAATTGGACGTATGCATCAGCAGATGACAGCCTGGGTTGCTGAAGAACAAGATATAACTGCGCTCCTTAAAAAGAATAACGCATGGCATTTGGGTTTGGTACCTCCTCAGGAAGGCCAAGTACAAATAATTGCTCAAGATTCAGTTGCACGGCTTACAGCAAAACGCGATCAAAGCATTTTGACAGATCGTGGCATAAATTCTGATGTAAGAAACCCTATTACTTTTACCATCACTACCCAACATTGAGTTATGTCTAAGGGCTTTGCCTCAAGTTCTAGGATGACGTTTGTAACAGTAATTATACTGGGTGTCTTCGTCGGTCTAGGATACAGGCTTTATTCCTTACATGTACTTAACCGTAATCATTATCTTACTTATGTTGAACATGTAAGACGTGAGATTATACCGACTTTTTCAAGGCGTGGTGATATTCGTGATATAAATGGTGCATTACTCGCAACAAGTATGTCCGTAGTGGAAGTTGGTGTAGATCCTAGTGTGCTTCGTGAAAAGGAATCTTCTCAGTGGCCTAAATTGGCAGAACTCTTAGGCATGCCTTTTGAGCAACTTAAAACTATTTTAACAACCAAATACCGTGTTATTTCTAAGCCTAGCGTTAAAAATCAGAACGAACTAGCAATTCATGTAGATAACAAACAACCCGAGCAGCTTAAGGAAAAAATAAGCGAATCAGCCCTAGTCACGTCAATTGTAGTCCCTAAAAACGAAGAAGCTGAGGCTGATGATAGCATTGTATTAGATGAGGCTGATAGCACAGGAAAACGGTTAATCAAATATGCACGTTTAAGTACGGGTGTTGATCAGGCTCGGTTTAATGAAATTGGAAAATTAAAAATTCATGGAGTTTACGGTACAAATATCTATCGCCGCGCTTATCCTCATAATGAACTTGCTGCTCATCTTATCGGCTATTTGAACCATCAAGAAGTACCTCTTGCTGGTATAGAGCATTCTGCGAACTTTTTTTTAAGAGGGCAAGATGGTTGGGTAGAGACTGAAAAAGATGGTAAGCAACGTGAGCTCGCTCAGTTTCGATCACGTGAGGTTCCAGCTGCTGATGGTTATACCGTGGACCTATCCATTGATTCAGCTATCCAGCACTTAGCCGAGGCTGAGTTAGCAGATATTAAAGAAAAGTATTCTCCTCAAAAAGCTACTATTATCATATCTGATCCTAGAACAGGCTTTATATTGGCAATGGCAAATTATCCTACGTTTAATCTAAACGAATATAATAAGCTTCAGGCATCAGAATTAGCCAAGATGAAGAATGTTGCTGTTGCGGATTTATATGAACCTGGATCCGTTTTTAAAATTATAGCAGCCTCTGCTGCATTAGATGATGGTGTCGTTAATCCCACCACTACCTTCGACTGTACGCTTAAAGAGATTGAATATAAGGGTAAGATAAAGCCTTTGCCTGCGGAAGATAAAGGAGATCACTTTGATCATCCTTTGAGTGTTTCTGATATTATTGCTCGTTCGTCTAACAAAGGAGCAGTTCAGTTAGCGATGCGTTTAGGTGAGGAAAGATATTATGAATTTATGCATGCTTTCGGGATTGGTTTGCCTACAGGATTTCCTGTTGGAAATGAGCCTAATGCGCGTACATTCAAAATTTTCGTACCGCCACCAAAATATTGGGATGGGCTAACCTTTACTCGTATTCCCATGGGGCAATCCGTTGCTGTTACTGCGCTTCAAATTCATCAAGCTATGGGGGTAATTGCAAGTGGGGGAGTGTTATTAAAGCCACAAATTATTAAGCGTATTTGTGATTCAAACGGTGAAATTGTTTATCGTTTTGATAAAGTAGAGCAAAGACGTGTAATTAAAGAAAGTACTGCTAAGACGATGGCTCATATGTTACTTGGAGTTACATCAGGAGCTGATAGCACCGGTTTTAGAGCTGCGATCCCTGGGTATGAGGTAGGAGGTAAAACAGGTACAACGCAGAAGTTAGTCCCTATGCAAATGGCTAATGGTAAAAGTAAACTTGTGTATTCTAAGACACATCATGTTTCTTCTTTTGTAGGCTTCTTTCCTGCGAGTGATCCTCAAGTAGAAATATCAGTAATAGTCGATGACGCAGATGCTAGAACGCCTGGTAAAATTGGCTATGGAGGTATCGTTGCAGCGCCTGCGTTTAAACACCTAGGTGAGCAGCTTATTCCCTATATGGCAATTCATGCTCCGTCTAGTTTAGGAATACAGGGTCGCAAACTTGTATCAACTCAAGCTGTTAATCCATGAGAACCGACCTTGTTAATAATTACTCTTTAGTACAGGTCGGTCGTTTAGAGCTTCGGCCTAGTGAACTAGATATGCCTAAAAAAATAAGGCGTGTATTACAGTGAATACTTTTAAACCTGAGTTACTCTCACTTTGGGCTAACGGTAGATGGAATCACCTACCTGAAAAACCAATTTTTAATTTTTGTTTTGATACACGAGAGTTAACTGAAGGAGCATTATTTATAGCACTTAAAACCGATAAGCGCGATGGCCATGACTATATTTCAGATGCAATTAAAGCGGGTGCTTCCTGTGCATTAGTAGACCATGAGGTGAGTCATTTAAATATTCCTCAACTCATCGTTAAAGATACCCTTAAGGCATTTCAGTTAATAGCTCATGCACACCGCTCTTTATTTAAGGGTAAAGTTATTGCGATAACGGGTAGTGCGGGCAAAACATCTACCAAGGAGCTTCTTGCGTTACTCTTAGGTGCAAAAGAGGGTAATACTGTATTAGCAACTCAAGGAAATCTAAATAACCATATCGGTGTTCCTTTAACGTTAACACGTATAAATCTAAGTGAACATAGCTATGCTGTAATAGAAGCGGGAATAAGTGGACCTAATGAAATGCAATCTCTTGCTGAAATGATTAAGCCAGATAGTGCACTAGTAACTTTAGTAGCGCCTGCGCATCTTTCTGGTTTAGGAAATTTAGAAGGCGTAGCAAAAGAAAAGTCAAAACTACTTAAAACGGTTCGAAGCGGAACGGCGTATTTTCCCGAAACATGTCTTACCTTTGATGCGTTTAAAGATTTACCAGGTAAAATTTGTACTATTGGGTCAGGTAGTAATTCGGTAGAATTAAAAATAAGGCATAATAATCTAACTACCGAGATTGTACTCCTTGCTAAGGATTTACCGCTTACTCCCTTCTGTATAAAGCGTGTGAGTGATGGCATGGCATCAAATGTAGCCCTTGCTCTGCTTGCTGCGCGTGAACTTGGTGTATCTACTGAAACACTTAATCGCCGTTTAAAAGAGTGGAGTGCTCCTTCTTTAAGAGGTGAAATTATTTATAATAAGCAAAGGCTTATCTATTTGGATTGTTACAATGCTAATCCTGCATCCATGCTCGACGCAGTTCAAAGCTTTGAGCATGTGAGTGCAGAGCATAGTCGGCGTTTATTTATTATAGGGTGTATGGAAGAGTTGGGAGATAAGGCGGCTGAATATCATTCTGAATTAGGCAGTTCTCTTAAACTCAAGAGTTCCGATTCTGTTATTTTAATTGGCGATTATGCTAAACAGATTGCGGGTAACCTCAAAGAAGCCAACGTAAGCATAAATCCTTCAACGGATGTCATCATTCAAGCTATAGCTCAATTTGAAGGAGCTATTTTTATGAAGGGTAGTCGTCGTTATGCTCTTGAAAAACTTATACCAGATCTAATCACTCAGCAGGGAACCCATTAAATAAATATGTTAAGCTATCTCGCACATTATTTTACATTTTATGGTCCTTTGAGACTTTTACGGTATGTAACTTTACGTAGTTTATGTTCTACGGGTACAGCCGCTTTAATAGGTTTTATTATCGGTCCATGGTTAATTGCTCGTCTTAAAGTTCTTAAATTTGGTCAACATTACGATGACGACAGGACGGGCGATCTTGCGACTCGATTTGATAAAAAAAATACTCCTACTATGGGTGGTTTACTGATCTTCTTTTCAGTCTTTATTAGCTCAATACTTTGGGCTGCTCCTAATGTATGGGTAGTAGTATCCTTATTCGTATTTACAGCATTAACAGCGGTTGGATTTCGAGATGACTATCTTAAAGTGATCAGGAAAAGTAGAGACGGAATTTCCTCAAAAGAAAAAATTCTATGGCAGACACTAACCACAATAATAGCAGTTGTAATTCTATATTTACATCCGACAAGCGCTTTAAAGATTAGAGAATTATGGATTCCTTTTATTAAACATCCCATTGTAGCGTCTTTGCCACTAGCAGCTTTATTTGTACTTATTTATTTCTGGATCGTAGGCTTTTCGAATGCAATTAACTTAACTGACGGCTTAGATGGCTTAGCAATCGGATGCACCATTTCAGTCGCTCTGGTATACGGAATTATGGCCTACGCCGCGGGTCGTGTAACTATTGCAGAGTACCTTTTTATAGGTCATGTGCCTGGCACGGATGAGCTTACCGTCGTATGCGGTTCAGTCATTGGTGCAGGAATTGCTTTCTTATGGTTTAATTCACATCCTGCAGAAGTGTTCATGGGTGATACGGGCTCACTCGCTTTAGGAGGTTTAATAGGAATTATAGCTTTTATGGTTCAGCAACCTCTCACGCTCGTGATTGTTGGAGGTGTATTTGTTTGGGAAGCCGTATCGGTTATAATTCAAGTTGGTTACTTTAAATACACAAAAAGAACAACCGGAGAGGGTAAGCGGTTTTTTCTTATGGCACCTATCCATCATCACTTTCAACGTAAAGGTTGGCCTGAAACAAAAGTTGTTCTCAGATTTTGGGTAATTTCTTTGATCTGTGCTATCGCAGGTCTAGGTACACTTAAACTAAGATAAAAAGCATTAAACTTTACGAATTATACAGATTTTTTGTTCCCATTTAACCTATAATACTTAAATATTTCACCATGAAAATAATGAAAATGATCGGAGTAGTCGCGGGAATACACGCGCTTTTCTTTTTGCTCCTATTTGCAGTACCCGGCTGCAGTTCAACAGCTAAGGCTCCTGTAGCGCATAGCACCGCAACTAAGCAGGACGCACCTTCAGACGCTTCAGCTCCTGTGGTGGCCGCGAGCACAACACCAAGCGCTGATTCATCGACTCCATCGATTGCTTTAACTGTACCAGCACCAGCAGCTGTACCAGCTCAAGCTGAAGAAGGTCTTGCTCCTGCCATTACGTTTAGCCCGACTCGTCCTAATACTCCAGCAGATGCTGCTTTATCTACACAGCCAGCAAGTGATGTTGTTCAAGCAAATACATATACTGTAGTGAGCGGAGATAATTTATGGACGATTGCGAAAAAAAATCACGTTAAAGTAGCTGAACTGGCTACGGCTAATAATTTAAATCGTACTACAGGGCTTAGAATAGGGCAAAAATTATTGATTCCAATGGTAGCTGGTGCTGCACAACCGTCCGCTACCACAGATACATCAAGTGCTCCTGTAGCTGCTCCTGTTTCGCATATCGCAACACCTGCCTCTTCCTCGTCAACAAAGTATACGGTAAAGTCAGGCGAGTCGTTAGGTTCTATTGCTCGTAAATTTCATGTAAGAATAAGCGAGATTGCTCTAGCGAATTCTCTATCGGATCCGAAAAGCCTTCATGCAGGTCAAGTGCTTGTTATACCAAGTGCCCATCTAAGAAAGCCATCTACTGCAGCTAGTGCACCGGCTAATGCGCCCACACGTACGCCTTCCGTTACGATTCCTACTATTAGTGCGGAGGCCCCTGTATTATCAGTGCCTACAGAGCCTGCGCCTGCAGCGACTGAGGTTCCTACGATTCAGATTCAGCCTGCACCATCAAACTAAGCTTATAGCCAAGAGCGCCTAATGAACGATCGACTTAAGGTTCGTGAAAAAGGTGCGGCGCGTTTTTTACCAGATCCTGTTGCCGTAATAGTAGTGTGCGCAATTGGGCTTACTATTTTAGGCCTTACTATTTTATTTAGTGCGAGTGCTTCATTCAAACAAGGTCCTTACTATTATTTAAATAAGCAATTATACGGAGCAGCTTTGGCTTTGATGTTATGTTTTTTAATGGTAAAACTCAACCTCGATCAATTAAGAAAGTATGTATGGTTGATAGGGGTAGGACTATTATTCATGCTTTTTTTAGTACTGATTCCTCATATAGGAATTACTGTGAATGGAAGCCGTCGTTGGTTAGGTTATGGTGCATTGCGCATTCAAGTTTCTGAATTCGCAAAGTTTGGGATGGTGTTTTGTCTTTCGCATTATTTAGCGCTTAATCAAACAAAATTAAAAGAGTGGAAGCGCGGATTTGTTTATCCAGCAGGAATTATACTATCTTTTTCTATATTAATTTTAGGCGAACCTGATTTTGGTACTACGGCGTTAGTTATTGCAGTGGGTGCAACGCTTTTTTTCATAGCTGGAGCTAAATGGATATATACCTTACCTAGCATCCTTATTGTCTTGTTAGCTTTTGCAGTTTTAGTGATGCATAATCCAAATCGTCAAAGACGCTTATTGGCTTATATGGATGTAGAAGGAAATAAAAAAGCAGGTACGTATCAACTTTACCAATCTCTAGCAGCTTTTGCTGCAGGGGGATTAAATGGAGAAGGATTAGGTCAAGGAAGACAGCAGGCTAATTTTTTGCCAGAAGCACATACGGACTTCATCCTTGCAGTTGTAGGAGAAGAATTAGGTATGTGGTACACTGGTGGCATAGTAGGACTTTTTACTATAATATTTGTTGCTGGCTACATGCATATTAGGCGAGCGCCTAATCTATTTCACTATCTTTTGGCAACGGGATGTGTGTTACTTATATGCTTTCAAGCAATTAGTAATATAGGGGTAGTAACAGGTGTATTTCCAACTAAAGGAATGTCGTTACCATTTATAAGTGCAGGACTTTCTAATTTGCTACTTATGGGTGTATTATTGGGCGTACTTATCAATACAGCACGTTCTTGGAGTAGAACAGGACTTGATGAAAAAAAGCGTTTGATGCAGGAGGTCGTCGCGTGAGCCGGTTTTTGATCTCCTGTGGAGGCACAGGGGGACACTTGTCACCAGGTATAGCACTCGCTGAAGCACTTACTCAGCAAGGTCATAACGTTGTACTTTTAATCAGTAAGAAAAATGTAGATTCTAAGTTAAGTGAAAAATATCCTCAGCTAGTATTTAAAGCTATACCGGGGACTGGATTCACTTGGAAGCCTATTGGATTTTTGAAATGCGTAATTTCTCAAACTCAAGCATTTCTTATCTGTCTATTTCTTGTGGGGCAGAATAAACCAAGAGCAGTTATCGGATTTGGAGGTTTTACCTCAACAGCAATTATAGTCGCTGCGCGTATCCTACGAGTAAGAGTATGTTTACATGAATCCAATCAAGTCCCGGGGCTTGCATTAAGAACATTAGGACGTTTAGCGCAGCGTATTTACTTACCAGAAGGCATTCAGCTTCCCCAGATAAAAGCTCATTGCATCATTTCAACGGGAATGCCTGTAAGACAGGAAATTAAAGTTTTGGATAAGGTTGGTTCACGTAACAATTTCGGTTTAAGTTCGGAACATCTTCTAATCGGAGTACTTGGCGGCAGTCAGGGAGCTTCACCGCTTAATGCATGGGCGCGTGATCACGTTCAATTACTAGGCCGACACGGGATTCAAATACTGTGTATTACAGGTATGGGAAAGGGGTCAGAAGAAATCGTTTCAGTAATAACGAATAATGGTGATCACATTCGCTCTTTATTTATCCCATTTTGTGATAAAATGGCTGAATTTTTGAATGCATGTGATTGCGTTATTTCTCGTGCTGGAGCGGGTAGTATTGCTGAGCTAACTCAATGCGAAGTTCCTTCTATTCTTATTCCTTATCCCCAGGCGGCTGACAATCACCAGGCTAAAAATGCCGAAGTTTTTGAGAAAAAAGGGGGTTGTGTCGTTATTGATCAAAAGAATTTAAAGGATATTAATTTGAATTTCCTTCATTCATTTTTAGATCGGGAAAATTTAAGTAAAATAAAACAAAAACTTAAAGTGCTCTCATTTGAAAAACCGGATGAAATTATGGTTAAAGATTTACTCACATAAGGTCTATAACCTTTATCGCTATGTATAGATTACAAACTAACGTATGACGAGTTCTGATCAGAATCTCTGGGGCCATTATTTTGCAGACCTTTTGAGTCTGCTAAATGCTGGCACTGTCATTAGGACCGAGGAACCGCTTGCGCGTAGAACTACAATAGGAATTGGTGGTGCTGCACGTCTTTACGTTGAACCTACATCTACTGACGATTTAAAAAAGCTGCTTGAATATGCGTTTGAACATAAGATCCAAGTACTACCACTTGGGCGTGGATCGAATCTTATCGTACCTGATACGGGTGTGGAAGCACTTGTAATTCATCTTGGCCATCAGGCTTTTTCTCAATTTGAACTTTTACCAGATTCGAAAATTAAAGTGGGTGCGGGCCTTCGCTTAAAAAACTTATGCGGACTTGCTACAAAAGCCGGATTAAGCGGATTTGAATTTTTAGAGGGAATTCCTGGTAATGTAGGTGGGGCTATGCGTATGAATGCAGGAGCTATGGGGGGCTGGATGTTTGATGTCGTTGAAACACTTGAACTTGTTTCTTTAGAAGGTTCTTTTAAAACGCTGAATAAAGACGATGTCCATGTAGGCTATAGGCATTGTGCTGAATTGGACAGTGCTCTAGCTTTAGGAGGTGTAATAAAGCCTGCTACCGTCCAACAATCGGATGCTATCTCAAGACAAATTGATGTTTACCGCAAAAAACGCCACGAGAGTCAGCCTAGGGAGCCAAGTGCGGGTTGTATTTTCAAAAATCCGGAAGGAGATTCGGCTGGGCGTTTGATTGATAAGAGCGGTTTAAAGAACCAGCGTGTTGGGGGAGCAGAAGTTTCGGAAGTGCATGCAAATTTTATTGTTAATAAAGGCGGGGCAACGAGTGCAGATGTAACTGCATTAATTCGTAAGGTAAGGGCCCAAGTCTATGACGCATCTGGAATAAATTTGGAACCAGAGGTTCTTCTCTACGGCAGTCACTGGAAAAATGTTTTATGAAATCACCCACCGTTACTGTTTTTTATGGAGGTACTTCATCTGAGCGCGAAGTCTCGTTAGGGTCGGGCTTAGCTTGTGCTTTAGCTATGACTGCCTCTTTCCCAACACGACTTGTTCGCATTGATTCAAATGCGCTTCCTACAGACCTAAATAGAGATACCCAGATTGTGATTTCCACTTTGCATGGAACGTTTGGTGAAGATGGAGGTATGCAGGCTTTATTAGAAAAAGCAGGTATAATTTATGCAGGATGTGATGCTGTCTCTAGTGCACTTACTATGGACAAGTCAGCAACTAAACAGGCTTGTAGTAGGCGCGGTGTTAAGACAGCTAAGTCGTTTACTTTCGACTGCAGTTTAAAACCAACACCCGATCAACTTATTCAGGATCTAGGACAAGAAGTTGTGATAAAACCTAACAGCGAGGGTAGCAGTGTTGGTTTAAATATTTGTATAAATTACAGCGATGTAGATGTTGCTTTAAAAGGTATTAAGGCAGGAACATGGATTGCAGAATCTCGGATTCATGGCCGTGAATTATCTGTTGGTGTTTTAAACGGTAAAGCAATGGGTATAGTAGAAATCACGCCTAAATCTGGAGTTTATGATTTTACGAGTAAGTACACGAAAGGTATGACGCAGTATCAAGCTCCCGCGCCATTAGAGTCACAGGTTACAGCCCTAGTACAGGCTGCTGCAGAGCTCGCATTTAACGCGTGTGGATGCCGTGATTATTCGCGTGTGGATTTTATACTCACACCAGATAACATACCTTATTTACTTGAAATAAATACACTGCCAGGAATGAAAGAAACAAGTTTGCTTCCAATGAGTGCACGCTGTGTTGGATTAGATTTTATTCATTTAGTACAAGAAATGGTAAAACCTGCCTTAGCGCGCTATGAGGCAATGCAGAACACGGTTAAGCATTGAATTTTAACGATTTCAATTTACCGCCGACAAATAGCTGGAGGGACATACCTCAAGCCGTGAATCCTCGTGCTATGTCCAAACAGGGCAAGCGTAGGAGACTAGGAAGTGGGTTCCGTGTTATTATAGCACTTATAAGTCTTGGGGTGGTCGTATGGATTAGTTGGAAAGTAGTTATACTTTTAGAGCACGGCCCGCGTTCCTCAGCGACTGCAGCTTCTTCCGTACCTATTAATGGTCACTTAACGCTCATTTCCGATGGTGTTCTAGATAATGATGAGAGATGGCTAAAGAGTGTCCTTGATCTCTCTGATGACGCAACTTTGATGAGTATCGATTTAAAACAACTTCAGGATAAGTTGTTATCCCAAGGTCAAGTTGCTTCAGCTAGGCTGATACGTATATTTCCCTCTACCTTGGCTGTAACAATAACGGAACGTATTCCTGTTGCTCGAGTGATGGCTCAATCAAAAGAGGGAATAACTCAAACGCTTCTCGTAGCCCGCGATGGAGTAGCCTTTGTTGGATTAGATTATAATCCCGGTTTATTAAATAGCTTGCCTTGGCTTGACGGGATTTCGATGGTACGCCAAGGCAATGGATTTGTTCCCATACAGGGCATGACGATAGTTTCTGATCTTTTGATTCAATCTAAACTTTGGGTAAACGCACTTTATCAAACGTGGAATATAGTTTCGTTGGATAAACTTCAATCCGATGGTCTGATTAAAATAAAAACAAAGGACCGAATTCTAATTACGTTTGGTACTCAAGAAGGTTTCTTTCGTCAATTGGCACGCTTAGACACCTTAATGGATACTGTAAAAACAGGTACTGCAGGACGCGCTACACTTCGTGAAGTAAATCTATCTTTAGGGCAAAGACCTAATAGCCTTCAGGCAGATGTTCCTGTGAGCTTGATCCCAACCGATATAGAATCCGATAAAAAAGTAACTTCTAAGACAACTGTGACTGGCAATTCGAGTAAATCTTCTTCAGCTTCAAGCGGTAAGTCAGTAGCACCGAGTGCTTTGACCGCAAAACTAACCTTTAATATTCACGTTCCATAACTTGAAATCAAAGCACACTTTCATTGCTGCTGTAGAAATCGGTACGTCCAAGATTACCGTATTTATTGGTGAATATTCTGGACGTGAACTTGCAATTATTGGCAGGGGAGAGTGTCCTTCGCACGGTATCATTAAAGGATCAATCGTTGATTTTAAAAAAGCGAGTGACGCTACTCAAACGGCTCTGTTACAGGCCCAAAACGAAGCAGGCGAAGATATTGATTGTGTTTTTTTAGCTCAGTCCGGTGGACACTTGGAAGGTTTTTATAACGAAGCTGCAGTTAATGTTAAATCGGCTGATAATATGATCAGTCAAAGTGACATAAAAACGGTGTGTGAATTAGCTAAAGCTAAGATGCTTCCTGAGGGGCGAAGTGTTGTACATAACATTCAAAGACCTTTTCGCGTTGATGGTCGTTTAGTTCCTACTTCTCCTGAACATCTCATGGGGCAGCGTTTAGAGGTAGGGTATTGGACAGTACATGGTCAAAAGCAGCGTATTGCCGATTTTATCCATGTAATTGGTGGCGGTAATTTGCAGGTAAGAGAAGTAATCCTTTCAAGCCTAGCCTCAGGTCATATGATCACAACTCCTGAAGAGCGTCAGAATGGAGTGCTTTCAATTGATATAGGCGCTGGAACAACGGATTATGTGCTTTATAAAGATGGAATAGCGCACACAACCGGTGTTGTTGCGATTGGTGGTGCACACTTAACCAACGACTTAAGTATCGGACTTAGGCTTACAACTGACCAAGCTGAGAAATTAAAATTACGATTTGGTAGAGCTATTATTCAATCAAAAGATAAAACGGATCGCGTATGGCTAGATGGCAATTTTGCTATAGGGGATAGGCAGTTTCCTCGTTATACTATTGAGCAAATCACTTCCGCTCGAATATGGGAACTTCTCGAAGTCGTGAAAAAAAGATTAGGTTATTCATTTACGCCTGAATCGTGCGCCTCAGGTATAGTGCTAACGGGTGGTAGTGCTAAATTACCAGGCATAACTGAATGTGCTAGTAAAGTATTTGGTTTAAATGCTCATCTAGGCGAAGCGCCGGGTTGGTTAGCGGATAATTTGCGAGACCCAGGCTATCAAACAGCACTTGGTTTATTATACTATAGTTTAAGTGGTAAAGCGGGTAAGGCATCAGCCTCTGCTGAAACACACAGCTTAATGAGTAGAATTAGTCGACTTTTTTCCAACGGATAATCCTATGGACTTAAACGAACTTCCTGTTGATTCGGCTTTGATTTCAGAGCGTTCTATTACCATTAAAATAATTGGTGTAGGCGGCGCAGGCTCTAATGCTTTAGAGCGTATAAAAATTGATAGTCTCGATCGCTTACAACTCGTATGTATTAATACTGATAGTCAGGCACTTGCTTCATCCTCAGTAAAAGATAAACTCTTGATTGGAATGCAAGTTACACGCGGATTAGGTGCGGGAGGCGATCCCGAAATTGGTCGTGAAGCTGCGGATACCGATAAAGAAAAAATCAAAGAATTATTTCAAGACGTTGATTTAGTATTTTTACTGGCGGGTATGGGAGGAGGTACCGGTAATGGATGAGCACCAATTATTGCAGAAAGCGCTGCACAAGCCGGCGCTCTTGTTGTGGCGTTTGTATCGATGCCTTTTAGTTTTGAGGGAGGTCGCCGTCTAAAACAGGCTGAAGAATCACTTCGTAATTTACGCCAAGTTTGTGACGCAGTAATTGCACTTCCAAATGATGTTGTATTACAAGAGGCAGCTGAAAATGAAACAGTTATTGATTCGTTTGCTCGTGCGGATAACTGGGTAGCACGTGGAGTAAAATCTATGTGGGCTATTTTAAATAAAACAGGTCTTATTAATTTAGATTTTTCTACATTGCGTCAGGTGTTTCAGCATCGTGGAGGAAAAACTCTTTTTGGTTTAGGAGAGGGCGCTGGAGATAACGCTGTTGCTGATGCTATCGCTAGTTTGAAATTGTGTCCGCTACTCCATGTTCCTGAATTTTCTAGAAAAGCGGATCGCCTGCTTGTTAATATTGTAGGCGGTCCAGATTTATCTTTATCCAAGGTGAATCAAATCATGAGTGCTGTAACAGAGCAATTTGGCCGAGATGCAAACTACGTCATGGGTGCTGTTATTGATGAAGCCAAGCCGGGAAAAGTAGAAATTTGTGTCGTTGGAACAAGCGATATGGGTGGAAGATCTTTGCCTCCGCGTAAATCTACAACGATTAAAAGTCGAACCCCTACAACTACTACGCATGTTGAATCTCGCTCAGTATCTGAAGAAAATTCAGAAGATGAGTTATTGTCGAAAGACGGTGGAAAAACTGTGAAATCAAATTCACTCACCGATAAAACAGATCAACCTGAATTTGGTTTTGGAGAACTTGAAAGTCGTGGAAATTTTGAGAGAACAGACCGTAATCTTTATGATGGTCAGGATTTAGATGTCCCTACTTACCTAAGAAAAGGGATTAAAATATCTATCTAAGTTACTATATAATAATAGGTTATAAAATTATTAGTACTTGTTTGTGTAATGCATCCCTTGGCAAATGAGTCCGCATCTGCTTGGCTATACCCATGTTTGTCGACGAATGTACAATTAAAATTCAAGCGGGTGATGGTGGGCGCGGCTGTATTGCCTTCCGTCGCGAGAAATATGAACCATGGGGTGGACCCAATGGTGGCGATGGAGGAAAGGGTGGAGACGTTGTTTTAATTGGTGATGTTAACACGAATAATTTAGTCGATTATAAGTTTCAGCCTCATCGCAAAGGTGAGCGTGGAGAACACGGTCTAGGTAAAGACTGTAGTGGTAAAGAAGGCGTAAGTGCCGAATTACGTATGCCACTTGGTACCGTGGTTACAGACGTAGAAAGTGGTCAAGTCGTTGCTGAAATGATTGAGGATGGTCAACGTATAGTACTCTGTAAGGGTGGCAACGGTGGGTGGGGAAATACGCATTTTAAAACACCAACAAATCGTGCCCCTAAACGTGCTAATGATGGTCAACCTGGTGAACGCGGAACGTTTAAACTTATTTTGAAGAGTATTGCAGACGTAGGACTAGTTGGATTTCCAAATGCAGGAAAATCTTCCCTTACAAAACAACTTACAAAAGCTCATCCAAAAACGGCTGCATATCCTTTTACGACATTACATCCTCAAATTGGTGTGATTGAGCTCTTTGATGAATTTGGCGGTTCCAAGCGTTTACTCTTGGCTGATATTCCTGGTCTTATAGAGGGAGCAAATGAAAACAAAGGATTAGGTCACCGCTTTTTACGTCACATCGAACGCTGTGCTCTACTTATTCTTATTATTGATATGGCCGGTAACGATGGTCGTCATCCTTGGGATGATTATAAGCATCTGCTTAAGGAATTAAAGCTTTACGATCCTTTACTGCTTAAAAAGCCAAGACTCGTTGTAGCTAACAAGATGGATCTTCCTGATTTCAAAGCTAATTTAATAAAGTTTAAAAAAAAGCACGAAGTCGGTGTAATTTCTATTTCATGTTTAGAGACGCTTGGAATAGATCGTTTAAAGAAAGATCTCTTCAAGCGTGTAGCCTCATTTAGAGCTAAAGAAAAGAAAGCGGCATGTCGCCCTACGCGTCGGAAATTGTAAAGATAACGCTCGTTCACTTACTTGCCGTTGCGAGTCCTGGTCCTGACTTTGCTTTAATACTAAAGCAAAGTCTTATTTATGGACGTAAAACAGCACTATGGTCCGCACTAGGTATTGGTACAGGTATTCTTATTCACACGAGCTATTCTTTGTTTGGTCTAGGGTTAATCATTAAAAGTTCTCCCTTTGCTTTCGAGGGACTTAAATGGATAGGTGCAGTCTATCTCGCTTATTTAGGCTACAAAAGTTTACAGGCAAAACCAGGTCAGAATTTAGATACGCATTCCAAGCTTTTGGAGCAAGGAAATCAAACGCAAATGGCCGCTTGGCGAACTGGATTTATGGTTAACATACTCAATCCTAAGTGTACGCTTTTCTTTGTAGCTTTTTTTGCAACGATAGTAAGTCCTCTTACTCCTTTTTCTGTTCGAGCAGCTTACGGGGTCTGGATTTCACTGTTAACCTTTATTTGGTTTTCACTCGTAGGGTTTATTTTCACCCAACAAAAAATACGCAGTACTTTTTTAAAACAAGGCTACTGGATAGACCGGGCCTTAGGTGTAGTCTTTATTGCTTTTGCAGTGAGTCTAGTCGTTTCAGCAATTAGATGAGGCTAGGCACTCTACTTGCTTAGCGTTGCATGGTTTAACCGCATCACTTGCAACAAAGCTTAATTAAGTCTTATCTCGTATTCCTTTTTAATGGCTCCTGAACTTCCACGTTTTGTTAATGCTTGGCTTGAATCTACCACGGTTGGAATTGTTGAGTTCGATCGAGATTGGGAAGAAGCAAGTGCTCCTAAAATCGATTTAATACCAGGGCCTTTGGGTACTTTAGTTACTCAGGTTGCTTCTGGGTCAATCATAGCCGCTTTATACGGGTATTATTACGATAAAGAAGCGAATGAATTTCTTTTTGTTTACCCGCTTGAGCATTGCAGTGACTTTGGATGCCCTATCGATCCCGTTTATGTGGCCGGTGAGTTTAATGAATGGGAAAAAGCGGTTGGCAATCCGATGTGGCGTTTAGATCATGCTGAACTTAATGGTCGCCAAGTACTCATGTGGAGGGGTGCTGCCGATCGATTTATTACCTCAGGTATACAAAGTTTCAAATTTGTAACATCTGAACATATCTGGTTACCTATACCAGAATATGCTCCAAATATTATTTTAGATGTATCTGGAAATACTAACCGAGCGATTTACCCCAATCGCCTTGGTAAACAACTCTGGCAATTTACAACACCTGAAGCTTTTGAGCTTTCTGGATTACCTCTCATTGCTGTTGAGGGAAGTGGTGGGCCAATGCCTATCAATCTAGGAGATTTCTTTTTTGAACTGAAAACAGATTTGCCCTTAGGGGCTATTCAACTAGGTAAAATTACCACCTTTCGTTTATTTGCTCCTCGAGCAATCAGTGTTGTTCTCGAAATATTTGAAAATAAACAATCTGAAGTTTTTACCTTCAATCTTCAAAGACTCAAGCAAGAGGGTAAGGTGCCTTGTGTATGGGAGGTTACAATAAATAAAAATCTTAATGGTTGGAAATATTGGTACATACTGGATGGAGTAAGAGAAGGTCCAGGAGCTTTTGATCCCGAAGCAAAAGTCTTGGATCCATACGCTTTAGCCTGCGTTGGCAGAGAAGGTCCAGGAATTGTGGTTAGTAAAGAGTCTATTGCATCTCCAGATCTCACCTTCAGGACACCGCAGTGGCAGGACTTAATAATATCGGAAGCACACGTAAGAGATTTAGTAGCAAAAGCTCCAATTCTCGCTCGTGAAGAAGAAAGACGTGGCTTTACAGGGCTTACTGCTTGGGTTCAAAGTCCGCATTTTTATTTACGTAATTTAGGAATTAACTGTGTCGAACTTCAGCCTGTTCAGCAGTGTGACAGTGTAACCCAAGAAGAATATCACTGGGGTTATATGACAACGAACTATTTCTCACCCTCATCAACGCTGTCTTTGGATCCAGATTCGGCTTCGGGAATTGATGAATTTCAGAAATTAATAAAAGCGTTTCATAGTCAAGGTATAGCAGTTTTATTGGATGTTGTTTATAATCACGTTGGTGTGCCAGAGCACCTACTTAAAATAGACCGAATTTACTATGCGACATCAGATAGAGCCGGCCGACTTATGAATTGGAGTGGCTGTGGAAATGATATGCGGGCCCGCGCTTCAATGGTTAAAAGACTTATTATTGATAGTTGTTTGCATTTTATTCACGTGTATGGGGTAGATGGTTTTCGCTTTGATTTAGCTGAACTCCTAGGAGTCGAAGTATTACGTGACGTTGCTTTTGCTTTACAGCAAGCTAAACCAAATGTGGTTTTGATTGCTGAGCCATGGAGCTTCAGAGGTCATATTGCAGGAGCTCTAAGGGATACCCCTTGGTCGTCTTGGAATGATGGATACCGTAATTTTATTAAGAGTTACTGCCTCGGGCAAGGTAGTGCTGAGACGATGGAGTATTACCTAAAAGGTTCTCCATGGTATTACGCTAAATGGCCTGCTCAAACCGTAAACTATTCTGAATCTCATGACGATCGGACGTGGATTGATTCCATAACCGAGCGCCATGATGGTAACGGCTATGATTGCACACCTAATGATATAAAACGTACCCATTTGATGGCTGCTCTTTTATTTATGTCGCATGGTATACCTATGATTTCTAGCGGCCAAGATTTTCTTAGGTCAAAGTCCGGTCTTAATAATACATATCTTAGAGGAGATATTAATGCCTTGGACTACAGTAGAATTGAAACACACATGGCTACACACGTTTATTTCACCGAGTGGATTGATTTTAGAAAAGGGCATATCGGTAGCTTACTTAGACTCTACAGTAGACCAGATCAGGGCTTCTTTGCTTCATTTAAGGGGGCCGATGGTTGTTCTTTCGCGCTTTTATACAATGCTCGTGGCTCACATGGTAAATATCGTCTTCTTTTTGCTATTAACCCTACGTTTAGCGCAGGAGTCGTTGTCTTGGATGAAAAGGTCACCCAACTGGGACTGTGGAAGCAACTTGCTGATGAAGAACGTTTTCATCTCCCTAAACAGGGCGCACAACGTATGGTAGAGCCAGAATTGCACCTTCCGGCCTTAAGCTGTACGCTTTGGATGATCGAAGTCTAAGTGTAACGTAAAACAGATCTAAATCCTAGCATTCCCCTTGCAAAATAGCTCTAAAGAATATTCTTTTAAAGTGCCTCACGCTTTGTGGGGATAAGACTTATAAACTAACGTATAAACAAACTTACGACTTCTATGGCACTCAAAGTAGCGATTAATGGTTTTGGACGTATTGGCCGCCTTGTATTCCGTGCTCTTGTAGAGCAAGGACTTCTTGGTACCACATTTGATGTGGTTGCAGTAGGTGATATTGTACCTGCTGACAACTTAGCTTACTTGCTTAAATACGATTCTACTCAGGGTCGTTTCAGCGGTACAGTCACTTCAAAAAAATCCTCTGCTGATAAATTAGAAGATGATGTGCTCGTGGTAAATGGCCATGAAATCAAAGTTGTTAGCGCTAAAACGCCAGCAGAGCTTCCCTGGGGCGTGATGGGTGTTTCAATCGTTATTGAATCCACCGGTTTATTTACTGAAGCTGAAAAAGCTAAGGGACATATTGCTGCAGGCGCTAAGAAAGTTATTATTTCTGCTCCTGGTAAAGGTGAAGACATTACAATCGTAATGGGTGTAAATGATCAAAAGTATGATTCAGCTGCACATCATATCATTTCAAACGCTTCATGCACTACGAACTGCTTAGCTCCTGTTGTTCATGTGCTTCTTAAAGAGGGTTTCGGTGTTGAGGAAGGTCTAATGACCACCATTCATTCTTATACAGCGACTCAAAAAACAGTCGACGGTCCCTCAAAGAAGGATTGGAAAGGCGGCCGCTCAGCTGCGATCAATATCATTCCTTCAACCACAGGTGCTGCCAAGGCAGTGGGTTTAGCAATTCCTGAAGTTAAAGGAAAACTAACGGGAATGTCTTTCCGTGTTCCTACACCTACCGTATCAGTGGTAGATTTAACTGTGCGCACGGTTAAAGAAACGTCCTATGTAGAAATTTGTGCTGCTATGAAAAAAGCGAGTGAGACCTACATGAAGGGTATTCTAGCTTACACTGGAGATGAAGTTGTTTCCTCTGACTTCATCCATGACAAGAGTTCTTCAATTTTCGATGCTGGTTCAGGCATGGAGCTCAACAATCGTTTCTTTAAACTCGTTTCGTGGTATGATAACGAATGGGGTTACAGCAACCGCTGTGTTGATCTTCTAAAGAAGGTTGCATCTGCCCTCTAAGGTTTAAAGGTTTTTGTTTTTTTGGAAGAGGAAGTATGCAATTAAGCAGACTTCCTCTTTCTTTGTTTTACGTAGGTGTGTGTTTGATCAGTTTGATTAATCTTATCTCTTTTTTCTATGTCTAAGTTCAAAACGATTCGTGATCTTAAGCTCTCAAATAAGCGTGTGCTTATGCGAGTTGATTTCAATGTGCCTCAAGACAAAGTAACAGGCGCAATTACTAATAATCAGCGTATTGTAGCAGCGCTGCCTACAATTAATTATGCTTTGGAGCAGGGAGCTTCGGTAGTTTTAATGAGCCATCTTGGACGTCCGGATGGTCAAAAAACAGCAAAGTTTTCACTTAAGCCTATCGCTGCAGAGCTCGAAAAAGTGCTTGGTAAACCTGTTCAATTTCTGGAGGACTGTGTTGGTCCAGCTGTAGAGGCGGCTTGTGCATCGCTTAAGCCTGGCACAGTAGTATTGCTTGAAAACTTACGTTTTCACATTGAAGAAGAGGGTAAGGTTAAACTCGAAGATGGTAGCTCGAAGAAAGCAGATCCTAAAGCAGTAGAAGCCTTCCGTGCTAGTCTTACTCAATTAGGCGACGTATTTGTTAATGATGCTTTTGGTACTGCTCACCGTGCCCACTCCTCCATGGTTGGTGTAGCGCTTGCGGAAAAAGCTGCAGGCTTTTTAATGGAAGCTGAGCTCAATGCCTTTGCAGCAGTTTTAGATCATCCTAAACGGCCGCTTCTCGCTATCTTAGGAGGTGCGAAAGTTGCGGATAAGATTCCGCTCATCAATAATCTTCTCGATAAAGCTAATGAGATTATTATCGGCGGAGGTATGGCTTTTACTTTCAAACATGTGCTTGAAAATATGCCTATCGGCACCAGCTTATTTGATTCAGAAGGAGCTAAAATTGTCTTAGAATTAGTAAATAAAGCAAAAGCTAAGGGAGTTAATCTCGTGTTTCCTGTCGATTTTATTTGTGCAGATAAGTTTGATCCGAATGCACAAACACAAATTGTTACTGATAAGACAGGTATTCCTAGTGATTGGATGGGTTTAGACGGTGGTCCAGAATCTATTAAACTTTATACGGCCACTATTTTAAGAGCTAAAACGATTGTATGGAACGGACCATCCGGAGTGTTTGAATTCGAAAAATTCGCTGGTTCCACACGGGCTATGGCTGAGGCAGTTGCTCAAGCTACTCAAGCAGGCGCAGTAACTGTAGTTGGTGGCGGAGATACAGCAACAGCAGCTAAGAAATTTAAAGTCGCTGATAAAGTTACCCATTGCTCAACAGGTGGTGGTGCTAGTTTAGAATTCCTTGAGGGCAAAATTCTACCTGGAGTTGCTTATCTTGAAGCCTAATCACTAAAAACTATATTTATTGCTATGTCCTCTTTACGTAAAAAACTTATTGCTGGTAATTGGAAAATGAACAAGACGGCGGCTGAGGCCTCCGCACTTTTAAAAGATATACGAAACGGGGTAGGCCAACGTATTGATGTTGAGGTTGTTGTTTGTCCTCCTTTTGTTGCTTTAGAAAGTTCAGCTTTAGCGCTTGAAAGTTCAGTGATTAAGTTAGGAGCTCAGAACATGCATCATGAATCACAGGGTGCTTTTACTGGAGAAGTTTCTGCACCCATGTTACGTTCACTTTTTGTGACGCATGTTATTTTAGGTCACAGTGAACGTAGAACGCTTTTTGGTGATACTGATACATTTGTGAATCAGAAGGTGCTTTCTGCTATTAAAAATCAGTTAAAGCCAATTTTATGCGTTGGTGAAACATTAGCTGAGCGTGATTCAGGCGCTACCTTAGCAGTCGTTAAAACGCAGCTTGAAGCAGGCTTAGAGGGTGTGAATAAGGACTCAGCCACAAGTCTAATTATAGCCTATGAGCCGGTGTGGGCTATAGGTACAGGAAAAGTTGCTACAACAGAACAAGCTCAAGAGGTGCATGCGTTTATACGCGGTCTTTTAGCCAAGCTTTTCGGAGAGCCTGTTGCGCAAAAGATACGTATTCTTTACGGCGGATCGATGAAACCAGCAAATGCCGGAGAGTTGCTTGCTCAGGCTGACATTGATGGTGGTTTGGTTGGAGGTGCAAGTTTAGAAGCGCGTAGCTTTTTAGACCTCATCGCAGCTGCTGGAACTGTTGTCTAGTATATCTAAAAACAGGATCGACAGCACCTAGGCTCTACTTTTAGCTTCATGGTTATGGCCCCTATGAGTCCGATTATTATTAGATCTATTATAATTCCTGGAACACCCGGGAATGGAGATCTAGCGTAATCTATATCACAAACGCGCTAAACCTTCCATTGCCCCGGGCCTCACTACAAGCCCCGGGGTTTCTTTTTTTATGAGTAACAACTCCATCAAAATCTACGACACAACCTTACGTGACGGCACGCAAGGAGAGGGTATTAGTTTTTCTGTGACCGATAAGTTGCTCATCGCTGAAAGATTAGACGATTTCGGTGTAGATTATATTGAAGGTGGATTTCCTGGTTCTAATCCCCGTGATATAACTTTTTTTGCAGAAGCTAAAAAATTAAAACTCAAACACGCGAAACTCGCAGCTTTTGGAGCTACCCGAAGAGCCGATGGCCGTGCTGACCAAGATCCCCAATTAAAGACATTAATTGCAAGCGAAATGCCTGTAGTTACTATTGTGGGAAAAACATGGATGCTCCATGTCTTAGAAATTCTTAAGACCACGCCAGAGAAAAATTTAGAAATGATTGAGGATTCCGTTCGCTACCTCGTCGCTCAGGGTCGTGAAGTGATTTATGATGCGGAACATTTCTTTGATGGTTTTTTAGATAATCCGGATTATGCTATAAGAACACTCGAAGCAGCTGCCCGCGGTGGAGCCTCAAATCTTACACTCTGTGAGACAAATGGAGGAAAGCTAGTGGCCGAGGTAGAAAAAATTACGGCTGCAGCAGTCGCTCGTTTTGGCCAAGCTTTAGTTGGTGTGCATTGCCATAATGATAGTGGGCTTGGGGTAGCGGTATCCCTTGCTGGTATTCAAGCAGGCGCAGGGCTTGTACAAGGAACAATCAATGGGTACGGCGAACGGGTAGGAAATGCAGATTTAGTTTCTATTTTACCAAATCTATTTTTAAAGATGGGGAAGACAGCAACCTGCGCCTCTAATTTGGCACGCATACGGGAGCTATCCTTATTTTTCGATGAACTTGCAAATCTTAGACCCAATCCTAAAGCTCCTTTCGTAGGAGATTCGGCGTTTGCTCACAAGGGTGGTCTGCATGCAAATGCAGCGCAAAAAGTAGCGCGTAGTTATGAGCACATAGATCCAGCTCTTGTTGGAAATCGTACACGAGTGTTGGTTTCTGATATGGCTGGTAGAAGTAGTTTGGCATTAAAAGCCAAAGAAATGGGATTAGAGTTAGATGAAAAACGCCCTGAAATGAAGGCGCTTATTGAGGACTTAAAAGAGCGTGAATTTAAAGGTTATGAATACGAAGCAGCACATGCCTCGTTTAAACTCTTAGTCGCAAAATGGACGGATAAAAAGCCCCTACCTTTTGTTGTCGAAAGTTATAGCGTTCTAACTGAGCGATTGGGCGACATCTTATCTGCTACCGCTAAAGTAAAGGTAAAGGTAGGCGAATCTGTAATAGAAAAAACAGCACAAGCTACAGGACCTGTAGGAGCTCTTGATCAAGCGCTTCGGCTTGCACTCGAAAAGCCTTATCCGCATCTACGCCAAATGACACTGCGTGATTATAAAGTACGTATCTTGGAAACAAATCAAGGTGCTGCAGCTCGCACGCGTGTATTAATTGAGAGTGGAGATGGAAAATCGATATGGGTCACTGTTGGCGTAAGCGATAATATTATTGATGCTAGCTGGGAAGCGTTAGTTGAAGCAGTCGAATACATGATAATGGGAGTATAAGGTTTTTCAAAATCGGTTATCTCCGATGAAACGTATAATCTTATTATTTTTTTCTTTAGTATTCAGTAGCGTAGTGATGGCTGAAGTCGCGCGAATGCAGCCGTTGTATTTAGATACAAAGCAGCCAATAGATTTAAGAGTAAATGATTTGATTAGTCGCCTTACACTTGAGGAGAAAGCTAGACTTTTAAATCACAAGGCAGAGCCAGTAGAACGTTTTCATATACTCGCTGATCAGTGGAATCAGTGCTTGAATGGTGTGCAGTGGGATAGGCCTACGACATTTTTTCCTAGCTGTATTGCCATGGCTGCAACTTGGGATACGGACCTAGTCCAGAATCAGATAGCTACAGTTTTGTCGGATGAAGCTAGGGCAATTTATAATGGCTGGCATCTTGATCCTCACGCAGCAGGTCAACATAAGGGGCTTATTTACCGCGCACCTGTAATCAATATTGAACGCAACCCGTATTGGGGCAGGAACCATGAAGCCTGGGGTGAGGATCCTTTTTTGACGGGTAGTATGGCGGTTTCTTATGTGAAGGGCTTACAGGGCAGCGATCCTTTACATCTAAAGCTAGCTGCGACATTAAAACATTTTGCAGTCAATAATGTTGAAAGTGATCGGCAGAAATTAAATGCAGTTGTTTCTGAGCGCATGCTTAATGAGTATTGGTTGCCGCATTTTAAGGCTGCGATTGTAGAGGGAGGAGCTCAATCGGTAATGGCTAGCTACAATGCAATCAACGGAGTGCCAAATAATATTAATCACTGGCTATTAACCGATGTTCTTAAAACGGCATGGAAGCATGAAGGCTTTGTGGTTTCCGATTTAGGAGGTGTACGTAGTATGGTTGAAGGGCATGAGGCTAAAAAGATGAGCTATGTTGATGCTGTAGCTCAGAGCCTTTTAGCTGGCTGTGATTTTTCAGATAAGGAATATGAAAAGTATATTCCCAGTGCTGTGCAGGAAGGTAAATTGCCAATCGAGCGTGTAGATGATGCCTTAAGGCGTGTACTAACAGTAAGATTTAAATTGGGTGATTTCGATCCATTTGAACAAGGAATTTATAGTCATATTCCTTTAAGTGTTATTGGTAGTGATTCTCACCGCTTAGTTGCTCTTAAAGCTGCCCAAGAATCAATTGTGCTTTTGCAAAATAGGCATGCTGTTTTACCTCTCAATATTCAGACTGTTAAAACGATAGCTGTTATTGGTCCTTTAGCTAATCGGATCATTAGGAATAATTACAACGGTGTAACACTACCATCTGTAACGGTACTACAAGGAATAAAGGATCGTGCACCTGGAGTGTCTGTTCTTTATGCTTATGGCGGCAATCTCGGCGGAGGTAAACGCAACCATTTCAAAAACGAAATCGATGAGCCTGTAGTTGATTCTAAAATCGAATTGAACAAGGCCCTAGAAATCGCATCCCAAGCTGACGTAGCAATTATATGTGTAGGAACTGCTGCTGCTGTTGAACAAGAAGGAAGAGACCGTACTACCTTGGCACTCACGGGTGATCAGGAAGTGTTGGTTGAGTCTGTAAGTAAAGTTAATCCAAAGACAATCGTAGTTGAGTTCAGTGCAGGGCCACTGAGTGTACCTTGGATCAAAACGCATGTAGATGGTATTTTACAAGCATGGTGGCCAGGAGAAGAAGGTGGGCATGCACTTGCCGATATCCTGTTTGGACTATCTAACCCTTCTGGTCATTTACCTCACACGGTCTATGCAAGTGAGGCCCAAGTGCCCTCTGTTAAAGAATATGATATTAGTAAAGGCTTCACCTATATGTACCTTAAAGGAACTCCACTTTTTGCGTTTGGCCATGGTCTTTCCTATACGACATTTCAGTACAGTGGTAGTGTTGTTTCTTCGGCGCATTTAGGCAGTGAGCCAATTACTATTACCACTCATGTTCGTAATATAGGCCAACGGATAGGCGATGAAGTGGTTCAGTTATATGTGAGGCATAGTAATGAGGCAACTGGTGCACCTTTACGGGAACTACGAGGATTCAAACGAGTAAAGCTACAAATTGGGGGCACTACTCCTGTAACTTTTACACTTTCGCGTGAGAATTTGGCGCATTGGGATGATGCCACTCACAGGTTTATAACTATACCGGGTGAATATTGTGTAGAGATTGGGCGTTCCTCCGACGATATTAGGCAGACTATCCATATAGTTGTGGATTAGATCCTAGACGTATTGTTTTTTTATTTTTCGCGTGATTTTGGAGCATTGTTCCATCAGTTTAGGAAATCCCCATGAAAAAATTGTTATCCCATTTTCCTAAAATTGATACTATCCGCTACGAAGGCCCTGCTACGGATAATCCTCTAGCGTTTCGTCACTTCGATCCAGATGAAGTGATGGACGGAGTTACATTCTCAGAGCAAATGCGTTTTTCGATCGCCTATTGGCATGCGTTTCGTGGAGCAGGAAGTGATCCGTTTGGTCCAGGTACAATTACACGAGCTTGGGAACAGGGTAAGGATCCTATTTCAGTTGCTAAAGTCCGTATGGACGCAGCATTTGAATTTTTTCAAAAAATTCGTGTTCCTTTCTGGTGCTTCCACGATCGCGATATAGCTCCAGAGGGTTCCTCACTTCTGCAGTCCAATAAAAATTTAGACAAACTTGTAACTCACGCTAAAAATTTACAAAAAGAAACGGGCGTACATCTCTTATGGGGTACCGCTAATTTATTTTCAAATCCACGCTATATGTGTGGTGCTTCAACTAACCCTGATGCACATGTGTTTGCTTATGCGGCGGCTCAAGTAAAGAAAGCCCTCGAGGTGACTCAAGAATTAGGCGGTGAAAATTATGTATTCTGGGGTGGTCGCGAGGGATATGAAACCTTACTTAATACCGATCTAAAAAGAGAGCAGGATCATTTAGCCGCTTTTTTACACATGGCTGTAGATTACGCTAAAAAGATTGGTTTTAAGGGGCAGTTTCTTATCGAGCCAAAACCAAAGGAGCCAACAAAACATCAGTATGACTTTGATGTCGCTAGCGGTATTGCTTTCTTGAGAACGTATGGCTTAGAGAAGCATTTTAAATTCAATATTGAAACCAATCATGCAACTCTAGCAGGCCATACCTTTCAGCATGAAATTGAAGTCGCTGCCTCACAAGGCATGCTTGGTTCAATTGATGCCAATGCTGGTGATTTACTTCTTGGCTGGGACACGGATCAGTTCAATACAGATGTACGCGAATTAACGCTTGCTATGTTATCTATTCAAAAAGCGGGCGGCCTAGGAACAGGAGGTTTTAATTTTGATGCTAAATTACGTCGTCCTTCCATTGATCTTGAGGATCTATTCCATGCACACATTGGTGGAATGGATGCCTATGCTTTAGCGTTTAAGATTGCTCGTCGTATTATCGCTGAAGGCAAACTTGAAGCGTTTGTTGAAACTCGTTACTCGAGTTTTAATTCAGGTTACGGTAAGTTAATTGAAACCAAAAAAATTGGATTTAAAGAATTAGAAAAACTTGTACTCACTGAATTAGGTGAACCAAAGCCTAAGTCGGGAAAGCAGGAATACTTAGAAAACCTGATTGCTTCTTACTTACATTGTTAAGTCTTTTAGCGGCGTACTTTCAGTCTGTTGTTTTCAGCTGAAAGTGCACAGCTTCTATCCTATAAATCTATACTAAAAATGGAGCCGATGATCGGAGTCGAACCGACGACCTACTGTTTACGAAACAGTTGCTCTAACCAACTGAGCTACATCGGCAGCATGTTTAAGGAAAAAGCCGCACTGCAGGTGTGTCAACTACCTTAGACTATAAGCGTTGCTCAAGTCGTTATTCCTAGCGTTTTAATCTGACTGTACGAGCTTAAGGCTTCAGATCTTATTTGCACCGCGTTTGTATTCCGCTGATCATAATATACCAATGAAATTAGGGCTTGGTTTATATCGTCATATGCTTACCCCGGATAACTTCCGCTTTGCAAAGCAAGCGGGTGCTACGCACATCGTTGCTCATCTCGTTGATTATTTTAAAGGATCTGCACATGGCTCAAAAGACGATCAACCTACAGGAACAGACAGGGGATGGGGCATAGCGGGAGATCCCGCATTATGGACCCTAGAAGAGCTAATGACGCTTCGCTCAAATATAGAGGCAGAGGGACTTAAGCTTGAAGCCATAGAAAATTTTGATCCTGCGCATTGGCATGATATTTTGCTTAACGGCCCCCGTTACAAGGAACAGATCGAAAATGTAAAAACTATCCTTAAACGTATGGGTGAGGCAGGAATCCCGATCATGGGATATAATTTTAGTATCGCTGGTGTAGCTGGACGCGTAACGGGAAATTTTGCACGTGGTTCAGCTCCATCCGTAGGTATGGATGGGCCTTTAGATACACCGTTGCCTCAGGGTATGGTCTGGAATATGGTCTATGATGAGCAAGCACCGCAAGGTACTTTAGCCTCTATCACACATGAGGAATTGTGGAACAGATTAACGCGTTTTTTAAATGAAGTTTTACCAGTGGCTGAAGCAGCAGGGGTCACTCTCGCTGCTCATCCTGATGATCCTCCTTTGCCGACGATTCGTGGCCAGCCACGGTTAGTCTATCAACCTAAGCATTACCAAAAGTTGATTGATATAAATTCGAGCAAAGCAAATCAGTTAGAATTTTGTATTGGTTCACTCGCTGAGATGACAGAGGGAGATGTTTACGATGCTGTAGATACCTATAGCAAACAAGGTCGGCTAGGTTATGTGCATTTTCGTAATGTAAAGGGTAAAGTACCTACGTATAAGGAAACTTTTATCGATGACGGAGATGTAGATATGATGAAAGTACTTATCCTTCTTAAAAAAATAATTTTCAGGGTGTTTTAATTCCAGATCATACACCTCAAATGGCATGTAGTGCTCCTTGGCATTCAGGTATGGCGTATGCGATGGGTTACATGAAAGCATCGATGAGAGCCTTAAATATAGCCTAATGCATTCATTTCCTGATGTCTTTTCTCTTACAGGTAAAACGGCTCTCATCACAGGAGGAGGTACGGGAATCGGTTTAGCTATTGCAAAAAGTATGTATGCTGCGGGAGCCACCGTTATTCTCGTTGGGCGGCGTGTGACTGAATTAGAGTTAGCAGTAAAAGAATTAGGTCCTCGCAGTTTTTATTTTTCACACGATATCACTGAATTTGATAAGAGTGAAAATTTAATTAAACGTATCACTGAGGCGCATGGTCCTATTGACTGCTTAGTAAATAACGCAGGAATTAATTTAAAGAAGCCCGCAATCGACACTTCTGTTGAAGAGTTTCAAACTATACTCTCAACAAATGTTTTAGCAGCCCATGTATTAACAAAAGCTGTCGCCCCGCAGATGATTGAGCGCAAGTCTGGCTCCATTCTTTTTATTGCCTCAATGGCGTCCTTATTTGGTATTCCAATGGTAGTTGCCTATAGCGCTGCTAAATCAGCTCAAGTCGGTATGGTGCGAACGCTTGCTTCTGAACTTTCTAGTCAAGGTATACGTGTTAATGCAATTGCTCCTGGTTGGATTGAAACTGCAATGTCGGCCAAAGCGTTTGCAGGTGATCCGGAAAGACTTAAAAAAGTTTTAGGCCGTACACCTATGGCTAAACTAGGTAAGCCTGAGGACATAGGTTGGACAGCTGTGTATCTGGCATCACAGGCTGCTTCCTTTGTAACAGGAGTTGTAATACCTGTAGATGGTGGTGTATCAATTGGATTCTAAAGTGTTACACGATGGGCTCACGTATTAGAAGCAGATTAGTCTTCATAGCTTTAATGCTCCTCGTAATTGCAGCCGTAATTATTTTACCTCGATTTCTTATTGTTGCTGAGATCGCAGGTAGAGAGCTTTTTCTTATGCGAAGCCTAATTATCCCTGCTGCTCTTATTTTTGGTTTCCTCTACGTTACACGAAATAGAAAAGAATAAAAAAGGGGCCTCTTTTAGGGCCCCTAAGTCGTATGGTGGTAGGACCTGGATTCGAACCAGGGAAGGCGTAAGCCAGCAGATTTACAGTCTGCCCTCGTTGGCCACTTGAGTATCCTACCATTTACGAAAGGGTTAGTCTTCTAGCAGTTACATTAAATTCAAGAGTTTTTTCACAAGACTTACACATCTTGCCTAAATAGTGGTATGCTATTTCATCATTTTAGGCATATGAACGCAGAAATACGTGATTTTTTAGGAAAAGTGGTCGCAGGTGGCTATATTGCCCATTTATTGACCATTACGGGCTTCCTTCTTGCCTTTTTCCTTGTTGCACGGCTCATGAGCGAAAAAAGGGCTCCAGCTAACACGTTCGCTTGGTTACTTATTATCATTTTGGTCCCTTATGTGGGCGTTCCTTTATACCTTTTAATAGGAGGTAGAAAGTTAAGACGCCTAATTAAACGTAAAAGGCAACTTCACCCTGAGCTGCCCGAAGGAGCGATTTATCCTAAGGAAGTGATTGGTGGGTCGATTGCTCACGCTCTGACTGGGGCAGGGGCTTCTCCTGCGGTTTCAGGTAATCGACTTAGCCTGCTTACTACAGGAGAGGAGGAATATGCACTTCTTGTTAAACATATTACTGAAGCGAAACATACTATCCACATAACTACCTTTATTTTTAAAGGGGATGAAACGGGAAAGAAAATTGTACACCTGTTAGCTAAGCGTGCCCATGAAGGAATAAAAGTCAGACTCTTGCTCGATGCAGTGGGGTGTTTTATTTCGAGTCTTAGTCTCATGAATCCCATACGTGAGGCAGGGGGTGAAGTCGGACGTTTCATGCCTGTTATTCCTTTTTCATCAAGTGGATCAGCTAATTTAAGGAATCATCGTAAGATCGCTATTTTTGATCATACGACTGCAATCTTAGGCGGTAGAAATATAGCTAAAGAATACATGGGAGCGCATCCCACGAAACAACGATGGCGTGATTTTGGAGTAGAAATAAAGGGACCTGCAGCCGCACTACTAAACGAGGTATTTATTGCAGACTGGTGTTTTGTAACTAAGCAAAATCCCGATACAGTGCATCGAGGTATTTCTGCTTCCGTTGCAGAACGAGTTGGAGATAGTGAGCTTCAAATAGTCGCAAGTGGACCTGATGTTAAAGGCGATCCTTTGTATGAAGGTATTTTAGCTTCGATTCACGAAGCTGAAAAAAATATAACGATTATTACTCCTTACTTTATTCCAGATGAGGTCTTGCTTCGCTCTCTAATCGTGAAAGCACGGGCGGGCAAAGAGGTCATTTTAGTGGTACCTATGTATTCAAATCATCCGATCACGGATTTTGCACGACGCTACTACATGAGAGAACTTAAAAAAGCAGGCGCTATGCTTTTACTCTATCCTCACGGCATGCTGCACGCGAAAGCTATTATTATTGATGAAAAAGTAGCTATCTTTGGTTCTGCTAATTTTGATTTAAGAAGTTTATTTGTTAATTTTGAAGTGTGTGTTTTTGCTTATTCTAAAAAAGAGGTAAGCTCGATTAGGACGTGGTCACATGAATTAATAAGTCATTGCAAGGAAACTAAGTTGGAAAAAAATGGCCGTGTGCGTTTACTAGGAAGTATTGCTGAGGATATCAGTCGATTGCTTGCCCCTTTGCTCTAGGACTGAATAAGACCTGCATCTTTAAAACTGTAGTACCCTTTCCCTAAGGGATCGAGTTCTGCTCTACCTAAGATGACATGATCGAGTAGAGGGATTTGTACGGTCTTTGATGCTTCTCTTAATTGCCTCGTAATATCTAAGTCAGCATTACTTGGCCTAGGATCTCCGCTGGGATGGTTATGAGCACAGATTACAGAGCAGGCCGCTTCACGCATGGCTGCACGATAAACCTCCCTTGGATGCGCGAGTGCTGCAGTAGCAATACCGGAGGAAATTTCCACTACTTTGATTAATCTATTTTTACGATTTAAACATACAGCCCAGAATTTTTCTACAGTAAGTCCAGCAGAATAGTTAGCCATATGTTCAGCGACTAGGCAGGCGCTATCTAGAGGTTCATATTTTTCACCTCGGTGTGTGATTACTCGGTGCGCGATTTCCATGACAGCCATGAGTTGTAGCGCTTTTACATGACCTATTCCTTTATGTTTGCGGAAATCAGATTCAGACCAGCTCAACAATGAGGCAAGTGATCCACTTTGTTTTACGAGTGTATTAGCCAAGGTGATTACATCGTTACCTTGGGTTCCACTGCTCAAAAGGATTGCCAGAAGTTCAGCATCGCTTAGCGCAAAAGCGCCACGTTTCTGAAGGCGATCACGTGGATGTTCGTTATGATCAATCGGTCTTGTCTTAAAGGGGAATTGTTCGGGGAATAGAGCAATTTGCATTAACTCAATATAGGCAAGTGCGAACTAGACCCTCCTTTTTTGAGCAAAAAAAAGAGGCTTTAAAAGCCTCCTTTCTAACGGGATTAAAAGTGCTTTACGTAACCACTACGCCTTAAGCGCTCGAGCCAATGTTCTGTGTCAGCTTGGGTAGATTGAGTCATTAAAATATGCTCGATTTGTTCACGTACTTGGTCGAGAGGTTGAATACCCGCATATTTACGGTCTTCTACAAAAAGTACGAAACAGCCATCCGGAGTTACGATTGGATCTGTTACGCTATTTTTCTTTAAGATAAAAATAGGATCCGCAAATTCTGGTTTTAGATCAGTTCTCTTCATCCATCCCCAATCTCCTCCTTTAGAACGTTTAGTGTCCTCACTTAATTCTTTGGCGAGATCTTCAAATTTTTCACCAGCATTAAAGCGAGTAATAATTGCCTGAGCACGTGATCTTAGTCCTTCCTCGTTTTCAGTTTCAGATTTATTAAGTTGTATGAGACGTAAATGAATACTGTCTTCTTGAAAGAACTGATCTTTGTTCTCCTTATAAAACTGAGCTATTTTAACAGGGCTTACGATACTTTGAGACTTTTGCTGCTGCTGGCGCATGTAGTGATATATAATATCTTCCTCAATATCCTTACGGTAGTCCTTCATGGTCATACCGCGGCCGCGTAAATAAGCTAGGAATTTAGAGCGATCGTTATCGAACTGGTCAGAAAGCATTTCAGCAATACGATTATCTATAAAGCTGTCAGGAATTTTCTTTTCGTCCTCACCATCTTTGTGTTTACGAAATTCTTTAATGATAAGTACCTTGTCCACTAGCTGCTGAATAACGCTATCCTGAAGCTGTTCTAATTTCTGATTAAATTCTTGTTCATTACGTGCTTCTTTTTGAAGTTGATTAATCAGGGGTTGGATTTCATGACGCACGTCATCCACCGTAATTACCTTTTCCTCAACAATGGCTACAATCCCATCTGCATAACGCAAATTGAGATTATCACCTGGAGCTATAGCTGTAGCAGGTGTCTCGGTTTGAGCCCATATGCGGCAACAGGTTCCAGCGATTAAAAGAAGTGAGGTACTAAGGCGACGTAGCATCATGTATTCGGCAGATTATTAAGGAAACAAACGATCTCTTCCAAACGTAGAAGGGCTTTCGCTGCGGTCAACCTCGGAAAACGTGAGCCTGGCATGACCCAATCATCCCTTCGGCCGCTGTTACGTAAGCACTTTAGTCTGTGAGACTCACATTCGACTAGTAGGAGTTTCTTTTGTTCGGCAAGGATTCTTATTTTAGTCGTTAAAATGAGCGCTTTTACTTCCTCTCCATAGGCACCAAATCGATCTTTTATTTCATCTACTATTTTTTTAAGACCTTCTAAATCAATAGTTAATGCAAGTTTACGGTATAGATCTATGCGTAGTCTAGTCTCGGTAACGTAGGCTGCAGGTATGAGTGCCTGAATAGGTTCAATGGGGATTGCTCCATCGGCTACGTTTTCGGCATCCTTAATTGCCGTATAACTGTCATCCCGTCTTCCGGCTGTTTTTTGGGAATGGTTTATTTTTTCGCCCGTTGATATAAAATCTAGTTTTACAGCTGCTCTGATGTAGGAAGCGGCCGTTTCACCCTTCAAGCGAGCCACAGATTGCCTAAGAAGTTGGCAATAGAGTTCAAAGCCAACTCCTACTATATGACCGCTTTGTTCTGTACCCAGAAGATTGCCAGCCCCGCGTAATTCTAAGTCACGCATCGCTATTCTAAACCCTGCGCCTAATTGGTTATGTTGACGTAGCGCTGTCAAACGTTGGCGTGCTATCTCAAGTAACTTAGTATGTTTATGTAAAAGGAGGTACGCGTAAGCTTGATGTTTGAAGCGTCCCACGCGGCCACGTAGCTGATAGAGTTGGGACAAGCCAAAACGATCCGCACCTTCAATAATAATTGTATTACAGTTAGGTATATCGAGGCCACTTTCTATAATTGTTGTACATACGAGCACCTGATTTTTTCCTGCTACGAACTCCGTCATTACTTGCTCCAGTGAATCGGCATCCATTTTACCATGACCGATTCCTACTTTTATACCGGGAAGTAATTGAGTTAATCGGTTAGCAACATTTTGAATTGTTGATACACGGTTATGCAGATAGAAGACTTGTCCCCCACGTCTGATTTCATGACGAATTGCATCCACTACTACTTGTTCATCGTAGGTTTTAACTATGGTTTGTATAGGATGTCTGTTAGTAGGTGCTGTTTCAATTACACTCAAGTCACGTGCTCCCGTAAGTGCTAAGTATAGCGTACGGGGTACTGGAGTAGCACTCATAGAAAGTACATCCACACTTTCACGCATACGTTTGAAGACTTCTTTGTGACGTACTCCAAAGCGCTGTTCTTCATCTATTATCACAAGACCTAAGTCTTTAAATATAACATCTTCCTGAATTAAGCGGTGAGTTCCTATTAAAATATCGACTTGTCCAAGCGAGGTTGCCTCGAGAATTGCTTTTTGCTCTTTAGGCGTCTTGAAACGACTGATCATTTCTACGGCTATAGGGTAGCCTGCCATACGCTCACGAAACGTATTCATGTGCTGTTGAGCGAGAACCGTTGTTGGAATGAGAACCGCTACTTGCTTGCCATCTTGTACAGCTTTAAATGCTGCTCGTATAGCAACTTCAGTTTTACCAAATCCTACATCGCCACATATCAGTCGGTCCATTGGCCGATTGCGTTCCATATCCGCCTTTGTTTCTGCAATAGCTTTGAGTTGGTCACGTGTTTCTGTGAAAGGAAACGAGGCTTCGAATTCACGCTGCCATTCTGTTTCACTGCCAAAACTATATCCTGGTTGAGATTCTCTACGGGCTTGTACTCGTAAGAGTTCAGCGGCTACATCCAACGTTGCTCGCTCAGCTGCTAGGCGCGCTTTTTCCCAACGCCCTGAACCTATCTTGCCTAACTGAGGTCTTATTTTACCCAATCCTACGTAACGACTTAATAAGTGGGATTCAGAAAGGGAGACGTGAAGTGTTACACCCTCATCAAATTCTAGTGATATCACCTCTCTTACTCCTTGAGCTGTATCTAATTTAGTGAGCCCACGAAAAAGTGCGATACCATGCTGTAAGTGAACAACAAAATCGCCTTCTACTAAGTCAGCGAAATCAAGAAGCTGATCGACTTGAGCTTTTTGAACGCGTGCACGCTGATCTGTAGCTTGCCTGCGAGGCCTTTGTCTTCCCAAGATTTCTGTTTCTGTAATGAAAATGATACCGGTCTTAGCCGCTGCAAGCGATATTTTTTCTGTAATTGATTTATCCGTACTAGCTAGGTACTTTATCTTAAAGCCTTCGTTAAGTCCGGCTTGAAGAAAAAAAGGCTCTATATTTTTTGTCTTTGGGTGTGCTTTTAAAATCTCTCTCATTCGCTGCTCTTCGCCACTTTTAGCAGCGATAAAAATTAGGGCATAATCTTTATTTTTCCATATGCCTAATTGGGAAAGAAATTCACTGCGTGCACTTTCTTCTGCCTCAAGTCTATCTTGTGCAACTAAATCATCTCCTGGGAAATGACGATTATGGCTTAGGTTTTCTGTATCCCAGACCGTGCTTTCACAGGTAGAATCAAAATAGGTGCTTGCTTCATCTAAGTCGCCCACCGCAATCAATTCGGAACACTTATCGAAGATAGGCGTTACCCCCAAACCTTCATCTGGATTTAAGGCCCTTAATTCCTCCTCAAGAACAGCCGGTTCAATCAATACACATACTGTTGATGGGGATAAATAATCAGCTAGTCCGGAGCGTGCAGCGTCGAGTCGAACACGAGGTGAAGCGGATAAAGTAATCGTTTCTACAGCGTCTGCAGAGCGCTGCGTTACAGGATCGAATGCGCGTATCGATTCAATCTCATCGCCAAAAAAATCTAAACGATAGGGTCTAACATCGGTAACAGGATATACATCTATTATACCTCCGCGTATGGCGTAATGGCCTGGTGCCTCACAAAGCGCTTCACAGTCATAATCTAATTTCTGCAACTCAGTCAGAAGTCCGTTAAAGGAGTGCTGTTTACCTTTAACAAGTGTGAGCTCGTGTGCACTAAATTTTTCGATAGCCGGTACGGCCTGTAAAAGTGCAGAAGGCGTAGTAATTACAATGAGAGCAGGCGAGGGTTTTCCTTTCTTGTTTTTTAATGAAGCTTTAGTTTCAGATCCTGAATGATTAAGTCGTCCTTTTAATTTTGATAATACGTTAAGTCTATCGCTAGACGCTACAAAGGCTTCGCGTAAATCTCTCGTATCTGGAATTGACTCAGGAAAAATGAGTATTTCAGCATCCACACGTGCTTGTTTTGGTGTGTTTTTATCAGCAATTGCTGAGAAAAAAAGTTTTATGTCCTCACTTAAGGCCTCTGCTTGTTTTAAGTCCTCAGTGATGATTAATGCGACTGACTTTTTTCTCTCGTAAAGTAACTCTGATATTACAACAGCTCGAGCCGCCGGGCATACACCGGTTAATCGGTGTCTTAAATGTGGATCGGATTCGGGCATGGCTAATTAAAGCAAGACAAACAAAGAAAGAAAGCAAACGGCGATAAGAGATACTGAAGACACACTTTACTAGGCACTTTAAGTGATATTAAATACAGTCAGAGCAATGCGCGCAGCTGCTTCTTCAGCAATTTTTTTCGAATGCCCACGCCCTCGGCCAATTTCTTTATCGATTAAATAAACAGCTACCTCAAAAGCTTTAGCATGATCTTCACCTTCTTCTAAAATGACTTCATAGCGCAGAGCATGATTTCCATGGATAGGCTGTATAATTTCTTGTAAGCGTCCCTTAGGGTTATCTCGTGCACTAGAGCCTTCTAGCCTTTGCGTTAAGTCACCGTAGAGAGCAATTACCGTTTTCTTTGCTGCTTCAATACCCCCGTCTAAATAGACTGCACCTATGAGTGCCTCACAGGCGTCTTCGAGCGATGAGGCTCGAACTCTACCACCAGAAGCTTCTTCACTTGAGCCTAATCTAATCGAGGCATCTATTTTAGCTTCTTTTGCTACTTCAACTAAAAATGCACCATTGGTAAGCGATGCTCTTCGTTTACTTAAACCACCCTCCTGTTCGCCGGGGTAAAGTTTATAAAGAAGATCTGTCATGATGAGTTGTAGAACAGCATCTCCCAAAAATTCAAGCCTTTGGTTACTCACTGTAACTTCAGCATGATCTGCTAAGTAGGAGCGGTGGGTGAGTGCTTGATAAAGATAGCGTTTATCTATGAATACATGATCTATCCTTGATTGAAGCGCATCAAGCAGAGAGTCGTTTGGCGTATCCATTACAATGTAGAATTCTCTTATGAAGAGGCACTCGCATAGCGCTTCAAACCTCGATTAAAAACAAAGATAGCTAAAGTTAGCCAAAGGATGGCCAGACCTATTAAGCTTAAAGCCCAACTGAATTTGAAGCCGTGAAGTAAAATTTCCGACGGAGTATTACTTACAACGACTAGAGGTAAAATCCAAACAAAAACAAGGCGAGCAAAGCCATTAAATGCTCCTCGAGGTAGTCGGGAAAATTCTGTGAGAGCAAAATAAGTACCCTCAATTCCGCTTGTACTCGTTAGCCAAAAGGAGAGTGCCATAGTAAGAACTAAAATACTATAATGGATTGCTAAGCCTGCTAAAATAACGAGTCCATAAGCTACGATATCTATAAACGATGGATGCAGGTTTAATTTATGTACTGCAAAAATGACTACACCTAATGCTACAAAAGAATTTGCTAGACCATCGGGATCTAGTTTACGTGTCGAAGCCATAAATAAGGGATGGCCTGGTTGAGATAAGAAAAAGTCAAAAGCTCCTGTTCGCACATTCCTTCCTAATTCGAAAAGATTAGTCCAGAAAAAGCCCATGAGGAGTCGCTGAACAAGCATACCTGTACCTACAAGAATAACCATTTCGTACTCTGTCCATCCAGCGATTGAGGGTGTGTGTTGGTATATTACAGCAACTAAGAGTAAATTTACGCCCATCCAGAGAAGCTCGACCATCGACCAAATGAAAAAATCACCACGAAACATAAGTGTTCGTGCTAGTGAATAACGCGCACCTGCTAACCATATTTTAAAATAGTTCATAGGTTTAACCTCCTACAGCTGTATGGCGCTTGAGCCCGCGAATCCAAAGTAATTGTGCTGCTATAAGCAGAAATAAAACCCAGAATGCTTGAATTATAAATCCTTGAACAATGAGCTCTGGCCCAATTCGACCTGTAATAATTGCCGCAGGAAAATACATTTGATAAAAGAACGGAAGGAACTGCGCTATGTGGAAAATAGCTTTAGGCATAAGATCCAAAGGAAAGGTTTGTCCGCCAAGTGCCGTCTCAATAGCAAACGAAAGAATTACAAAGCCTTGTATGTCAAGAAACCAGAAACTTAACATTCCGAAACAGTAAGCTATTGTAAATTGAATGATCGCTGCCATGACCATAGCTGGCATAGCGTAAACATATCGCCATAATTCATGGGGAAGAGCTAAGTAATTTCCTATCCAAGGTAAAATAATAATGAGTGGAATTAACACTAAAGCACCCGATACTAAACGCGCAGCTATGAATACACTGAAGCGATAAAGGTAGTAGTTGATTGGTTTTAGAATGAACTGATTTATTAGGCCATTTCTAATTTCTTCGCTGATTTGAAAATCTTCATTAAAAGCACCAATAAAAAACTGGAGAATAATTAATGTTATAAAATACGTAATGGTCTGCGCTAGATTGAAACCACCAATGGTTGGTTTTATAGTAAAAATTGCACCCCATAAAATAAAGGCAGCAACTAAGTGAAGTAGTGAAAAAACTCCACGTGCTAAGAAGTTCCAGCGGTAGACAAGATTGCTTTGTAACCCAAGAATAAAAGCCTGTTTGTACTTAGTGAATACAGCTATCATTCGAGTGAGAAACGAGTAATTATTTCCTCAGTAAGTTGTTTGTAAGCATGAGCTCCCGGGCTGCTTGCGTCGTAAGCAAATATACTTTTACCAAAACTGGGTGCTTCGCTAAGTCTTATTGTTCTTGGAATTACGGTATTAAAAATCTTATCGGGTAGGTGCTCTCTAACTTCATCTACTACTTGTTTAGATAATTTAGTGCGAGCATCATACATTGTCATAATGACGCCCCCTAGTTGTAAATTTGTATTAACACCTGCGGTTTTTAGACGCTCTACATTACGCAATATTTGACCTAGGCCTTCGAGGGCCATGTATTCAGATTGTAACGTGATAAGAAGATAATCTGCAGCTACTAGACTGTTCATTGATAGCATGCCTAGGGCAGGGGGGCAGTCTATGAGAACGACTTTAAATCTTTCTGATGCTCGTATGGGTTCGATTACAGTTTTGAGTTTTAACAGAAAATTATCTGTTTGTGCTATTTCTATTTCAGCAGCTGCTAAATCTTCTTCACTAGGAATAAGGCTTAAATTTTTTGTAGATGTCTCAACGATTAGATCAAGAGCATTACCCTCTCCCCGCAAAGGACCGTAGAGACTTTTTCCTTCTTTCTTTTCTACGCCTACAGAGCTCGTTGCATTCGCCTGTGGGTCGAGATCAATGAGTAGGGTTGTGATTTTCTTTGATGCTAAGGCAGCAGCAACATTCACAGCCGTGGTAGTCTTACCGACACCCCCTTTTTGGTTGGCTATGGTGAATACGATTGTAGGCATAACATGAACCATGTAAGCGACTTGGCCTTAGTGCAAAGCGTAAAATCAGATTTCTTTAATTCCTCAAAAAGCGCTATAATATCATGCTCCAGATGCTTCACTTGCATGGGCACACCAAAATCTACATTCATCAGAGAAATCTTTTACAGCAGTTGATTCTTTGGATATTTCTTTTCTGAGTGAATCATAGTGGTGTTTCCATCCTGTTGCTTCTAAATCTTCAAGTATTTCAGTACGGTCTGGTAGATGCATGTAGGTCATACCATGTTCGTGCGAAAAATACCTATCCCCAAATTCAACCAGCCTTTTATCCTGGGTTCCTTTTTGCCACCTGATTATTTCTAGAGACCACAGCGCTCTTTCTGTAGGTGAATAGTTACGGTCGTGTGTGGTAAATAAAAGAGGAGCCCCTGGTTTACTTACTCGTTTAAATTCACGTAGTGCCTTTCGTCTATTCTCTCTTCCCGGAATTTGCATAAGGCCGTTAAAAAGAAATAAAATTCCATCAAATTTTTTCTTAAAGCAGGGTTGTTGGGTAAGGTCTGTAGCATCTGCTACATAAAACTTAATTGCCTCTGCTCCTTTTTCCCTGACTAAACTTTTTGCTTGTTCAATTGGCTCATCTGCTAGATCGAAAGCTACAATATTTTTATACCCTTTATTCCACAGGCCTAATGCTGCACGGCCCGCTCCGCATCCAGCCTCGAGAAGACGTGCTTCTTTGTCTTGGAAAAAACGATCAATCAATATTTCTTCGGATTTCCAAAGACCCAATTTATGGGCTGCGCGTGTGTAATGAACAACAGCGATAGGATCATTAAAATGATCTTTCACAGCTTGTATTGTTATTTTCTGCTGCTTTTTTTTCATGCTGTATCTTTAACACAACGAAATCCTATATTAGATGCAGCACTGTCGGACGTATTACTGCTACGAGCATCTGTTCTGTATCTATTACAATAACTGGCGTGACATAAATAGCTGCCTCCGCGCATAGATTTACGTGTACCAACATCTGGACCGAGGGGATTTTCTTGTGGAGAAATTTTATAGTAGAGAGGATCAAACCAATCCCAGCACCACTCCCACACATTACCTGTCATTTGGTATAAACCAAAGGCATTTGGTTTATATGTTTTAACAGGTGCAGTACCATCAAAGCCGTCTGCTTTTGTGTTATGATTTGGAAAGTCTCCTTGCCAGACATTCATGCGATGCTTTCCCTCGGGCTCTAGGTCATTACCCCACGGATAACGCATTTGAACTAAACCGCCTCGAGCTGCATATTCCCATTCTGCTTCTGTGGGTAAACGTTTACCCGCCCAAGTTGCGTAGGCTAGGGCGTCGTTCCAAGAAACATGTGTAACGGGATGAGACCATCGTTGTTTTATATTCGAGCCAACGCCTTCAGGATGACGCCAATTTGCTTTTTCTATCCGGTACCACCACTGGCTACCTTGAACTACAAGCTGAACACCTGTAGCTAATTGCTTAGGGGTAAGTTGGCCAAAAAATACAAACGACCAACCGTATTTTTCAGAATCAGTTTTGTACCCTGTTTCATTAACAAACGCGTTGAAAGCTTCATTCGTTACACAACAGGTATCAATATAGAATGATCTTAGTTTAATGTCATGGCTAGGTCCTTCGCCATCTGCTAAAAATCCATAATTCCCATCCGTCCCCATTTTAAAAATGCCGCCGGACAAGAGCTGCATACCCTCGGATGATCCTGAGGTTATACGACTAAAGGAATTAAAAGAGGGCTCTCTGCGAGAACCCTCTGAAGCACTGGGTGCGCAACACGCACCTTTAGGTTTATTTAACGGTAAGGATTCCATGCATTCCTGCTTGGTAATGAGCGGGAAATGTGCAAAGAAACGTGTATTGGCCCGGAGTCGTTGGTGCCTTAAATTCAACTTCACCTGATTTACGAGGTCCTAGAAGGCCTACTTTAGCAATAATGTCTGCTTCATGACCTGCTGGAATATAATCCGTATCTTTAGATGTGGAAGCTGCTGTTGCAAAAGCAGTTACATCTACATTAGCATTAAGAAGTACCCAGTTGTGTCCCATAACTTCTTTAGGTATGGTTCCGGCATTTGTCATAACGACTTTTAGGTCTTCTCCAGGAGTTGCAGTCATTGCAACTGTATCGTATTTCATTGTATCATTGGCACTTATGTCAATTTCGCGAGGTCCTGCTGGGGCGGCGCTAGCTGTAGCAGTAGGAGCAGTAGTTTGTGACGATTGACCACAGCCTGCTAAAAGCAGTGCTGATAGAGTAAGTAGGCTGAGAATTGATTTTTTCATGGAATAATAATAAATCGCACAAAATTTCTATAACGCAAACTAGATTCAAGCTGGGGCTAGGTCATAAGAATGAGGAATAGTCGCTAGGAGTATACAAAATGCATACTTTAATATTTCGATTAGTGCTTGAAAACTAGCGTATTTCGTTGAGCTTAATTGAACTAGTAAACATGAGTCTGTACAAATTTCTAAAGAATTCCTTACTCAACATCCGCTCTATTGCAGCGGTTGCCTCCTTGGCATTCCTTTCGGGATGTTCTTGGCAGTCTCTTTTAGGACTAGATGGCAAGATGTCCACCTTCATGGTTGAAGGACCCGTAGCTAGAACACAATTAAACGTGTTTTATGTTACCTGCTACGTTGTTTTTACTATATTTGTAATTGTAGCATCACTCCTTACTTACTCTACGATTAAATTTAAAGCTCGGACCAAAGAAGACGAGACAGCAATTCCACCTGAAGAGGCTCATGGTAATCCTTTGATTGAAGTAGGTTTAATCGCGGCTTCAGTACTTGCTTTAGTGATCATTGCAGTACCGACTCTTAAAGGTATATGGTATGATTATGACGTGCCAGCAGAGGAAAAGTCTAATGCTTATGAAGTTACCGCAACAGGCCACCAATGGTGGTTTCAATTTCAATACTTAAACGAACAGCTTCCAGGCGGTGGAGTTATTACAACGGGAAATGAGCTAGTTGTTCCAGCTGGGCGTCCAATACATGTTAATTTACGTAGTACGGATGTAATGCATAGTTTCTGGATTCCTAAGCTTGCAGGTAAAGTGGATATGATTCCAAACCGCGCTAACTTATATTGGTTTAAAGCTGATAAACCAGGATACTTTTGGGGTCAGTGCGCAGAGTTCTGCGGCGATTCTCATGCGGTAATGCGTTTTCGTGTAATAGCACTCAGCCCACGCGACTTTAATGATTGGTTAGATCAACAGTCAAAATCTTATCGCGTAGTTGATGCGCGAACGGTTGGTCTAGGCAAAGCTCAATTTGCTTCTCTTCGTGAATTCAAAACAAATGAAACAGGCGCTACGGGTCGTTTTGATGTATCGCCTTTAGATACTTGGAAAGCTAAACAATTTCCTGAAAAGGATGAAAACGTAGAATTAATTACCAAAGGAATGCACCTATTTTCAGAAAAGACCTGTATCACGTGTCATATGATTCGTGGATACACAGGTGCAGTAGGTGTTGCTGGGCCAGATCTTACTCATATCGGTGCTCGTTCAACTATTGCAGGCGGACTCCTCGATAACACTCCAGAACAGCTACAGCGCTGGATTCACAATCCGGGAGCAGTTAAACCCGGTAATAAAATGTGGGTAAATGGTTACGTACTCAACAATATCAAACTTACATCTGACGACGAAGTTGCACTCGTAGCTTTCCTTCAAAGTCTTAAATAATAATTTTTTAGCTTAAACCAAATCTTTGTATGGCTGACGCAATAACCAAATCCGGTTTCACCGCACACGACGAAAAGACTACAGCTCGATCGTCGCTTTTTTATAGGCCTCAAGCCAAGACTGGCTTGATCAGCTGGCTAACTACGGTTGATCACAAACGCATAGGATTCCTTTACGGTGTCTTTGCCCTATTCTTCTTTTTGGTAGGTGGAGTAGAAGCCTTGCTGATTCGTATTCAGCTTGCGGTACCTAATAATAATTTCCTGTCTGCTCAGCAGTACAACGAAATGTTTACTATGCATGCTACAACCATGATCTTTTTAGCGATCATGCCGCTGAGTGCTGCGTTCTTTAATTTCATCATGCCACTTCAAATTGGTGCTCGTGACGTTGCTTTCCCTCGTCTCAATGCATTTTCACTCTGGGTGTTCTTAGCAGGTGGAATTATAGTAAATTTAGGTTGGTTTTTACATGACGGAGTTCCTAACGGTGGCTGGTTCGGTTATACCCCCCTCACGACACGTGCCTTCAGCCCTAACCACGCAATTGATATGTGGGTTATGGGTCTTCAGTTATTAGGTGTCGCATCTATTGCAGCATCCTTAAACTTTATTACTACTATTATAAATATGAGAGCTCCTGGTTTAACCATGATGCGCTTACCTGTTTTTACATGGATGACTTTAATTACGGCTTTCTTGATTGTTCTATCATTCCCTGCAATCACGATCGCCCTTATTGAACTTATGATGGATCGTTCTTTTGGAACTAACTTCTTTGAAGTTTCCAACGGTGGTATGCCTATATTATGGACCCACTTATTCTGGGTTTTCGGTCATCCTGAAGTATATATTTTGATCTTACCTGGAATGGGAATTATATCAGAAATTCTTCCTACTTTCTCTCGTAAACCACTTTTCGGTTATCCCATTGTCGTATTCTCAGGTGCTTGTATTGGGTTTTTAGGATTCGGCGTATGGAGTCACCATATGTTTACAACTGGTATGGGTACTGTTGCCACAGCTGCTTTTGCTATGACTACAATGGCTATTGCTATTCCTACTGGAGTAAAAATCTTTAACTGGATTGGTACATTATGGGGTGGTCATCTTTCGATGCGTACTCCTATGATGTTTGCTTTAGGATTTATTTGGTTATTCATGTTTGGTGGTTTATCCGGCATCATGCATTCCGCTGCACCCGCAGATGCCCAACAGCACAATAGCTATTTCGTTGTTGCTCATTTCCACTATGTATTAATCGGAGGTTCTCTATTCGCACTGCTAGCCGGCGTGCATTATTGGTTCCCATTAATGTTTGGCCGTAAAGTTAGCGACTTCTGGGGTAAACTCTCTTTCTGGATAATTTTCGTTGGATTTAATGTGACTTTTTTCCCTATGCATTTCTTAGGGTTAAATGGTATGCCACGCCGTGAATTTACATATGATGCCAATATGGGTTGGAACAGTGCTAATTTGATAGCTACAATTGGCGCGTTTGTTCTCGGTATAGGTGTTACTATCTACTTTGCTGTTATGATTTACACCTATTTTAAAGGTGAACGTGCATCAAAAGATCCATGGGATGCCCGTACTCTTGAATGGAGTCTTCCTAATCCAGTACCTGAATATAATTACCGCGTTATTCCTCTTGTTCATGCTCGCGACGCTTTTTGGTACGAGAAGCAGCACAAAGAAGAAACTGCTGTCGAACATGCCAAACTTGAAAAAGCCGAGGCTGCACACGGTGGAATACATATGCCTTTCCAATCAATCTATCCTTTTATAGCTGCAGTTGGTATGCTCATTGGAGGTGTAGGTGTAGCAACTATGGATTCAAATCCTGATCCTAAAGTGATTATTGGTAAAAAATTAGCCGTTTGCTTAGTAGGTTTAGCGGTTATGCTCTACGGTATTTATTGCTGGGCCTTGGAGGGTAACGAAGGTTACCATCTGCATTTAGATGGTCATGAGCATGGCAATGAAAGTAAGTATTAAGTTCCTAACAATTCAGTTAATTTATATTTTACCATGAGCTCCGTAGCCACAGGTGCCATAGATCACCATCACGATTCAACTACCACAACAGGTATACCGAACAAGAAACTCCTTATGTGGACCTTTCTTGCATCTGACTGCATGTTTTTCGGTTGTTTGATTTCTACTCACCTTATTTACCGCCTGCATCCTCCTGCAGGTACGCCTGCTCCGTCGCAGATTTTTAGTATTGAGTTAACCTCTTTTTCTACATTCGTACTGCTTATGTCGTCTCTTATGATGGCACTTGCGGTAAATGCTATTCAAAAGGGTAATTTAAAGAGCATGCGCGCATCGATTGTATTAACGATCATCTGCGGGCTTATTTTCTTAGGATGTCAGGTGTATGAGTTTAGAAATTTCGTTTTTGAAAAACACCTCACGATTACTAACAGTATTTTAGGAACTACTTTTTTCACCTTAACGGGAACACACGGTATTCACGTTTTAATTGGAGTTATCTGGCTTACTTCAATGCTTATTTATTCCTATACTGGCCGTTTAACTGAAAAGGATGCTATCGATGTAGAATCAATGGGTCTTTATTGGCACTTCGTGGATATTGTTTGGATTGTAATTTTCACCGTCGTTTACCTACTCGAATACATTTAACTCTCACTACCATGAGCCACACAGCTGAAGCACTCCACGACCACGGTATAGAGCATAACAAATTTGAACTTTTCGTTCAAATTGCCATGCTCCTAGCAGTTATCACAGGTGTAGAAATTGTAACTGTTTATTTGCCTTTCTCCCACACTGCTCTTGTTACAATTTTGATGGTATCTTCTATCGTAAAATTTTTATTTGTTATCTTTATTTTCATGCATTTGCGCTGGGACAAGCCCTTCTGCACGGTGCTTTTTTTCATAGGTATGATTATAGCTGGTTTTACTATGTGGGCCCTGTTACAGCTTTTCTCATTTTCGGAGAGTATACCTTTATCGAGTCTTTAATGAGTTTAAGTATTTGGGTGTAGTTGCATGAGTAACCAGTCCACTAAATTCTATGATTGACTGGTTAGATTGGTTTTATGAGCCATACGCTCTTTATTCAATTATAGGACTTGGTTGGATTTATACTTTATTAATAGGACCTCTTAGAACTCGTTTTGCGGGACCCTGGAAATACCCTAAGAAGGAAGCTGTATTTTTTTACACTGGTTGGGTCCTCCTTTTTTTAGTAGTAGCGTCCCCCGTTTCGCGTATTGGTACCCTTTATTTATTTAGTGTTCATGTGTGCATACAGATGATGATTGTGTTTCCTATTGCCTCGCTAATTTTGCTAGGACTACCGACTTGGCTAATAGATGCATTTTTAAAATTACCTGGTATAAAAATCATAGCTAAAATCTTATCTTACCCATGGGTGTGTGGTATGTTATTTGTTTTACTCACTAGTCTTTGGTACGTACCTCGCGCATCACAATGGGGTTTGAGCAGTCCATTAAACCATTGTTTAGAGTACACTATTGTTCTCATATCGGGCATGATAATGGCATGGCCTCTTTTGTCTCGCTCGCAGTTACATCCTAAATTCAGTTACGCAACACGTATGGTATATCTCTTCGGCTTAGAGGTAGCTATGACTGCTGTATTCTCATACCTATTGATGGCTGAACATCCCATATATTCAAATTATATAATAGCTCCAAGGCTTATAACTGGTTTTGATGTTCTCAGTGATCAATCCTTTGGAGCAATTCTGCTATCTGGTATAAGTTCATTATTTTTTGTAGGAGCATTGGGTGCTTCTTTTTATCAATGGTCTAAAAAATCAGCTTAGAAACTAAGGCTCGATTTTTAATTTGAAGGGATAATATTTTATTGTACCCGCTAGGTTAATTTCTGCCCAAACGTAATATAACCCTGGGTCTGGTAGTGTGAGATCAAAAAAGAACTCTGGAGCATGCGTATCTAAATTATGCGCAATATGCTTAGGATCTGTTTTTAAATTAATAAATGATGCTCTTTTAGAATCTATTACAATGAGGTGTGCAAATGATCCAAAGCTGGGAATAACTGATATAGTTTCATTACCCTTAGTTGTTAACTTTAAAGTAAATTCATAAGCTTGTCCTGAGTAAAGAATAGGAGTGGGGTTAATTAGATTTGCCCTTACTGCATCTTCAATTTGCGGTAATTTGTTAACAAACGCTTGACCCTTTAAAACATTAAAGCGAGCTGAAGTATATATTTCAGCCTGAGTTACTTCAGGTGTAATATCGGCAAATAGAACGTATTCTCCTTGAAATTTAGGACTAAAATTAAACGTCCAAGTACCATTTGAATGAGTAGGATTGGGTTCTACAATTTGTACATCATCTAGACTGGGACTTGCTAGGATGATTTGAAAGTTTTGATTTGTTGCCTCACTTAATTCCTTTGGACCAATTAATTTACCGCTTGCCGAGAGTAGATCAAACGTAGCGCTTGTAGTAAAAACTGTAGGCAGTAATTTAGCAGAAAGATTTTGTAAACTAACGCGCGGTATTTTATTTTCTACAGCAATAATACGTGGATTATTAGGATCACAAAATTCTACACTATTTTTTCCCCTAGGGTTGAAATCGAGATGGCTTAGTTTACTTGAGTTAGGAGAAGAATAGACCAGGAAAAGTAATACACTCGCACCTAGAGATATGAGTATAATTTGTGCTGTTATACTTAGTGAATTTTTTGCTGATAAATTCAAAGGTTATCTTTTTATGGTTTAGTTACGTGAATAGGTTCTAAGTCTTTGCGCATTCTATCTGTAAAGTCTTGAGGCTCCCATGCACTACCATCAGCTCGCCATATGATTTTACCGCTAGAGTTAATTAAAAGAGTTACCAGCGTGTGTTTAACGAGATCGCCAGAAAATTCCGCTATTACCCCAAATTGCGTTAGCAGATCTCTTATAGCTCCCTGTGGTCCTGTAAGGAATGTGAAATTTGAAGTATCAATACCCCGAGCAGTTGCATATTCTTTAAGTACTCCAGGGGTATCATTTTCTGGATCTAATGAGATAGATATAAATTCAATATTAGATACCTTATTCGAATTGGCTAATTTCTGCGTCGCCATCATTTTTGTTGTAGCAAGCGGGCACATATCTGCAATTGGACACCGCGTATAAATAAAATTAAGCATAATCTGCTTACCGCGGAAATGATCGCTTTCTACAATTTTACCATCTTGATTCAAAAGAGAAAAATTAGGTATTATTTCACCTACTTCACGATAAGCACTCACGCCGCGATCATTAGTATCTTCTCGTAAGGCTTTTGCTGATGTAGTTAAGATATCTGATAGCTGACGTTCGTTAGGCCATATGTGTTCAAGTCGAGCTGGGGTACCTGAAAGTATAACAAGGTCTGCTTTTATATTATCTCCACTATGTAAGAGTCGTGCATCTGTTGAAGAAACTGCAAATTCCATAGTCATAGCGGGCATTAAGCCAAGAATAGCTTGATGATGTACGGTAAGAGTATTCGTAGATAAATTTATAGACAGTACTTCACCAAAAAGCGGGTATCGCTTCTCCTTACTGATTGAAGGGCTTAAGGTAGCATTGTTTTTTGTATCTGTACTGGATTGCTTAGTGCATGCTGTTACTAGCAGAAAGCTTAATGCAATTAAGTAGATTTTAACACGCATAACGTGAGTAGGTTTGTACGTTCAAAAACTTGCCAAAGAGTTTGCTGAAATTGTAAATTTTGATTTAAGTAATCTATAGATATATATGACTACTGCAACACAACCTCTAGAAAATAAGAACTACTCTCCGGCTCTTGCTGCGTTTGCAGTTTTAGGAAGTGTTTGGGTCTTCGTGTTGGTTACTTTAGGTGCATTTACAACAACCATAAATGCAGGTATGGCTTTTGCTGATTGGCCATTATCTAACGGTTCAGTAAGTCCTAACGGGTGGCTTACTAATATATCGATGTTCGCTGAGCACGCACACAGACTAAGCGCTACCACGATGGGTATCATCACGATTGCACTTAGTTTATGGATATTAAAAACCGTTCAAAAGCCTTGGTTGCGTAAGTTAGGGCTTATTGCAATTGGAATGGTTATTCTTCAAGGTATACTAGGAGGTCTACGCGTACTTCTTGATGGTGTTAGTTTCCCTGGATTTGAAATGACTGTAGGACAAATGCTTCGCATTCCTCACGGTATTGTTGCACAAGCCTATGTCTGCATTTTAATTGCAATCGCAACGGGGTGTTCAAAAGCATGGTCTTCGAAATTGTTTACTGTCTCACATAGCGTCAAAAAATTAGGCCGCTGGTGTGTAGGGTTACTATTCTTACAACTCACTATTGCTGCAGTTATGCGCCACAATAATGCAGGACTTGCTATACCTTCATTCCCTTTCTCCAATAGCGACAGAACATTTATACCACATTTTTGGAGTTTTAAAGTAGGAATACATTTTGCCCACCGCATTATGGCAGTTATATTAACTATAATGTTATCACTCTTTGTAATTAAAGTGTGGCGAGACAAGGGATCTACTTTAGGTATGCGATTTGGTGCCTCAGCGCTCTTGTGCTTACTCGGACTACAATTACTCCTTGGTATGTCAATTATTTGGTCTCTACGTGCTGTAGCGATCACTACGGGCCACGTTGTTATTGGTGCGCTCACACTAGCTACCTGCTTTTGGCTAACGTTTTACTCCCATCGTGATCATATCGAAAAACATATTTCGTTATGACTATTGAAACTGCAGTAATTCCTCCTAAGGCTAAATTTTCAGATTACCTTGAATTAACAAAACCAAGGTTGAGTCTACTTTCAGTCCTTACTGCAGTAGTAGGCTACTATGCGAGCAAACCTGAACACAGTTTTTTGACACTTGTTTATCTTTTTGTTTTTACCTCAATGGCTGCTGCAGGTGTGGCAGCGCTTAATCAATGGTTAGAATATGAGACGGACGCTCAAATGGATCGTACCTCGTTAAGGCCAATACCTTCAGGTAAAGTGCCTACAGGGTCAGCATTTGTGTTAGGTTTTGCGCTATGTCTTTTCTCATGTATGGGTATATTTGCATTAATTGGGCATCTGGCAGCTCTCTTTGCCATGCTTACTGTAGTGACCTATTTAGGGTGGTATACACCCGCAAAAAAACATTCTCGTTGGAGTACTGAAATAGGAGCAATTGCTGGAGCTCTTCCCCCTTTAATCGGATGGGCAGCAGGAGAGGGCAGGATCAGTGCTCTGGGATGGATTCTTTTCGCGTTTATGTATTTTTGGCAAATGCCGCATTTTATGGCAGTAGCTTGGATCTACAGAAAAGATTATTCATCAGTAAACTTTCCAATGCCAACAGTTACTGATGATACTGGACGTTGGGCAGCTGGTTATTCTTTTGTTAACACGTTACTCCTAATTGCAATAAGTCTTTTACCTTATGCCCTGCACTTAGTGAGTATTTATTTTACCGTGTTCGTGTTCTTTTTGGGACTTTGGTTTTTGTGGTGCTCAATTACTTTTCTTAAACCTAATGGTCGAGATCAGTCTGCCCGTAAGTTATTCTTGGCTTCAATTACCTATCTCCCCCTCGCTTTTGGTGCACTTGTTATTGATAGAATATTTTTAAAGCCATGAATGTAACAAATATACCGGCATTTAATGCCACGATGAATGCAATCGCTACTTTACTCATTTCTGCCGGCTTTATCTTTATTAAGTCAGGTAACAAACAGGCTCATCGTAAATGTATGTTATCTGCTGCCTTAGTGTCTGCATTATTTTTGTGCGGCTACGTAACATATCATTATTTACGCCGAGGGTTACATACGCCTTTCGGTGGTACTGGTCTTGTGGCACGTATTTATTATACGATGCTTATTTCACATATTTTCTTAGCTGTAGCTATTACTTACCTTGTACCTAAAACTTTTTCATTAGCACTGAAAGGTGATTTTATAAACCATAAAAAATGGGCAAAAGTAGTTTTCCCTATCTGGTGGTATGTATCCGTTACAGGAGTACTTGTATATTTTTGTCTTTATGTATGGTGGCCGGCTAAATAAGCAAAATAATTACGTTTCAATTTACCTAAGAAACGAGGTCATTAAACTGACGCTAGCGAGTTCTCTGTATTTAAATGCTCAGTGCCGGTAAATTTTAAAGACTGTTCGTCTGCATGGTAACTTGAGCGCACCATAGGGCCGCTTTCAATTACACCAATACCTAAACTTAAGCCAAACGTCTTCCACTGCGCAAATTCCTCAGGCGTAGCCCACCTTGAAATAGGTAAGTGGTTTGCGCTCGGTTGGAGGTACTGGCCAATGGTTACAATATCAGTTTTGTCGTTAGCAATGTCTCTTAATGTTTGCTCGATCTCATGTGATTCCTCGCCTAGGCCTAGCATAATTCCTGTCTTTGTAGTAAAACCTCGAGATTTTGCATGCCTTAATACACTGCGAGATCGATCATAACGCGCTTGTACACGAACCGGCTTTTGTAAGCGCTCTACTGTTTCAATATTGTGGTTAAAAATATCTGGTTTTGCGTCTAAAACAGTATCTACGTCGTGCATTCGACCTTTGAAGTCAGGAACGAGCACTTCTACAGCAGTTCTAGGATTTAGATTTTTAACAGCGCGTATCGTTGCTGCCCAAACAGAGGCACCTCCGTCAACTAACTCATCGCGTGCAACACTAGTTAGCACGCAGTGTTTTAAATTCATTTTAGACACAGCTATAGCTACACGTGCTGGTTCTCCTAAATCAAGTTCAGTGGGTTTACCTGTTTGAATAGCGCAGAAATTACATGACCGAGTACAGATATTGCCTAAGATCATCAGAGTAGCTGTGCCGCGTGACCAACATTCCCCTAAGTTAGGGCATTGAGCACTTTGGCATACAGTATGAAGATTATTTTCGTCTACAAGCGCTCGTACTGCAGAATATCCGGGGCCACTTGGTAATTTTGCTCTTAGCCAAGCAGGTTTGCGTGAGGTACTCATCGTTTAATTTGTAAACTGATAGTTAAACATAATTTAAGTGCTTAATCAAAGACGCATTTAGAATTATTAGCTAAGCTAAACAACTTAGGATAGAGACCTAAAGCGCAGCTTATAGATGATTTAAGTGAGTAGGCAGGGAAGTAGTAAACGTAGACGCTATAATTTTTTTTACTTCATCATAGGTCGGTGTCTTTACTAGTTCTTTGCTCATCGAGGTTACAGTACCTACAGTAGCCTCTATTCCGCAGGGAACTATACCTAAAAAATGACTCAAATCGGGGTCAATATTAAGAGCAAATCCGTGATAGGTAACCCAACGTCTGACAGCTACGCCTATTGCGGCTATTTTACGATTTTCTATCCATAGTCCTGTGTGTTCAGGTCGTCTTTGCGCCTTAAGGCCTAGCGACAGTAAAGAATCTATTAAAACCTGCTCAAGAAACCTTAAATAAGCATGCAAATCGGGGTGAGGCTTTAGATTAACGATAGGGTAGCCTACCAGCTGTCCAGGTCCGTGATAGGTTACGTCACCACCTCTATTTGTTTTTACTACAGCAACACCTTGATCGGCTCTTTTTTTCTCATCCCAGAGGATATGAGTCTCAGCTCCAGCTCTTAAACCAAGGGTAAAAACAGGCTCATGTTCAGTAAAAACCAGTGTGTCTGGAATCAGGTCACTTATCCGTTCTGTGACGAGTGTTTCTTGACGAAGGGTAGCATCCTCATGGCGTGTTGTGCCCCAATCTAAAACACGAAGTAAGGGATGCGATGGCATATTTTTAAACAAACCTATCTTAGTCATACTTGCAACTGTCAGATGTGAGATGTAATTGTCCTATAACCTTCGTGTAAAAGGATTTGCCCCTGTTCTGTCCTTAGCCTACGATATTCTTTTTCATGAGCGAAACACCTAGCAGTGATATTTCCCACGATCAGCATGCGGTAAGAAGGCAAAAACTTGCCGATTTACGTGCCGGTGGGTTCGATCCATTCCGCGCTAATTTTGCGCAAACTCATTTCAGTGCTGATGCGATTAAAGAGCACATAGAAGGCCAAGACAATGTAGTCACTGTAAGTGTAGCAGGTCGTTTGACTGTTATACGCGATATGGGCAAAAGTCAGTTTGTTAAAATTTTAGATCAGCAAGGTATCATTCAACTTTATGTAAAAAAAGACGTCATAGGTGAAGATGCATATGCTGCTTTTAAGAAATTAGATTTAGGTGATATTGTTGGAGCGCGTGGAACACTATTTAAAACGAAGTCGGGTGAAGTGACTGTGCGTGTAGAATCGTTACAGCTCGTTGCCAAAGCACTTAGACCATTACCTGAAAAATGGCATGGTTTAACAGATCCAGAACAAGTTTATCGGATGCGCTATTTAGATTTAATTGTTAATCCGGAATCCCGCCGCCGTCTTTTAATGCGCTCAAAGATTGTATCAGCAATACGGCGCTTTTTAGATGAAAGAAAGTTTTTAGAAGTAGAAACCCCTGTGTTGCAATCTGTAGCGGGAGGTGCAGCAGCTCGTCCTTTTACAACACAACATAAGGCACTCGGAGTAGATTTTTACCTCCGTATTTCTCTCGAACTATATTTGAAGCGTTTGCTTGTCGGTGGAATAGACCGCGTGTATGAGATTGGACGAAATTTTCGTAACGAAGGAATTTCTAGACGACATAATCCTGAATTTACTATGCTTGAAGTATATCAAGCTTATAGCGATCACCGCGGGATGATGGTCTTAATTAAGGATATGCTAACGACATTGTGTCGTGATGTACTTGGTACAACCAAGATCGCCCATGCAGCAAGTGGTCAAGATATTGATTTTGGAGGAGAATGGCGTGAGGTAAGTTATAAAGATTTGATCCGTGCAGAAACAAAAGATCTTGAGTGGTTTAATCGCTCCAAAGCAGAACACATTGAAGGGGCAACCAAGCTCGGCCTTAAAGTTGAATCGCAATGGGAAGATTTTGAGATTACCAACGAAATATTTTCAAAACTAATTGAACCCCATTTAATTCAACCCACCTTTGTTCTTAATTTGCCTAAAGAGCTATGCCCTTTAGCTAAAATTAATGCATCAGATCCTACCACTCTAGACGTATTTGAACTCTGCATCGGTGGAATGGAAGTTGCACCTGCCTATTCTGAGCAGAACGATCCTGACATTCAAAGGGCTATGTTTGAAGGTCAAGCGGGTGAGGAGAAGCAAAGTATAGATCAAGATTTCTTACTAGCATTAGAGCACGGTATGCCTCCCGCTGGGGGTATGGGTGTGGGTATTGACCGCTTGTGTATCTTGCTTACTGGAGCTGAAAGTATACGTGACGTTATTCTTTTCCCTCAATTGCGCCCAGGAGGTAAGGCTGAAGGGTAATTCTTTTGCCACGCGTGAGTGTTAGTGCCTTAAATTCTCGAAATATATACCTAAATTTAATGTTCCTGTAGTACGTTTTCTATTTTTATCCTAATATGACAACCGATATGCCAACCCCCGCGGTTTCTACACAACCTTCCTCGAGTTATCGCTGGACCGTGTGTGCACTGCTTTTTGCAGCAACGACTATAAATTATATCGACCGACAGATTTTAGCTCTCATTAAGCCGATACTAGATGAGCAATTACACTGGAGTAACGAGCAATTTGGTCTTACGAATGCTTTTTTTCAGTTATCCTATGCCATTAGTCTTATGATCTTTGGTTGGATAGTGGATAAATATGGAACTAAAATAGGATATGCTGTTTCGATTGCGGCTTGGAGCTGTGCAGCCGTTGGTCATGCTTTAGTTAGCAGTATAGGAGGTTTTTATGTAGCACGTGTAGTTTTAGGTCTTGGCGAAGGTGGAAATTTCCCCTCTGCAATAAAAGCCGTCGCTCTGTGGTTTCCAAAAAGAGAGCGAGCTACTGCTACTGCGATTTTTAACTCAGGAACAAATATGGGTGCAATCATAGCCCCTTTAATTGTCCCTGCAATTGCATTATCTCTTGGATGGCACTGGGCCTTTATTTTTGCAGGTATTGCTGGCTTTCTTTGGTTATTTTTATGGATACCATTTTATAATGTTCCCGAGAAAATTAAAGCAACAAATGCTGCAGAGCTAGAACTAATACGCAGTGATAAAGATGATACAAGTCGTGACGGAGAAAAAGTATCGTGGTTGAGTTTGTTGGGATACAGACAGACTTGGTCGTTTGTTGTTGCTAAAGCGCTGACAGATCCGGTTTGGTGGTTCTTTCTTACCTGGCTTCCTGATTTTTTCAAACAAACGCGCCACTTAGATATTAAGCAAAGTGGTTACATGCTCGCTACTATATATGGAATGTCGACAGTACTTAGTATATTTGGCGGCGTCGTTGTGGGTAAACTTGTTCAATCAGGTTGGTCTGTAACACGAGCTCGAAAAACGGGAATGCTTATTTTCGCTCTGTGTGTTTTACCTATTATTTTTGTTGTCGATGTAAACAATTGGACTGCAGTAGTGATAATCGGGTTCGCATGTTCAGCTCATCAAGCTTGGTCGGCTAACTTATTTACTACTGCCTCCGACATGTTTCCTAAGCGTGCAGTAGCCTCCGTTGTTGGTTTAGGCGGTATGGCCGGTTCAGGTCTAGGGTTTGTATTTCCTATCATTGCGGGTAGTTTGCTCGATCGTTTTAAGCTCCATAACAATATTTCTGGAGGTTATGCTGCATTGTTTTCTATTTGTGCAGGCGCATATCTTTTAGCTTTTGTTCTACAGCATATATTAGCACCTCGTTTTGAGATGACTAAACTTAAGGACGTTTGATTAAGGCCAGGGCGTACTACTAAAATATTATGCCTTGGTATCTCTATCTCGCTTTAAAGCAGCTTTTCTCCTCGGGGCAGAGACTGTTTTTTACCTTGATATCTATTGTAAGTGTCGCCCTAGGAGTGATGTTACTCATTATAGTAATGAGTGTCATGGGAGGGTTTAGATATGAAATCAGGCAGAAAATTGTAGATACTCAAGGTGATTTGCAGGTAAGAGCCTCAGGATTTATTTCTAATTCAAATGCATTAGAAAAAGTTATTAATGCAATACCAGGAGTAGAAGCATCTACTGCGTTTGCTCAAGGAGTTGTTATGCTGGAAAAAGACCAGAAGCCATCGTTTCCGTCTATTCAGGGACTTGATATGCGAACTGTTGGAAAAGTTATTCCTCTAAATCGCTATATTATAGAAGGAACCTTACAAGATCTTGATGATGACTCCGTTATTTTAAGCTCTCAGTTGGCAGTATCATTAGGAGCGCGCGTGGGTGATGCGGTTCAAATCTATACTCCCTTAATGTTAGAAGTTGCAAAAGGTCAGGACGAAGTGCTTTTGCCTACAGAATTAAAAGTGATAGGTATTTTTGAAATTGGGCATCAGCAGCTCGATAGCTCAACGGTACTGGTCACCTTACGGCGTATGCAGCAACTTTATGGCCTTGGTCAAGGTGTTCACGGAATTAATGTAAGAATAGCGGCAAGTGAGGATGCAGATACCGTTACGCAACGGATTAATGAGGCTCTTAAAAACGCACAAAGTAAGACTCTCGACATCATACCTGGTCTTAGAGCTAGGTCTTGGTCTGAATTAAATCAGGAATTTTTATGGGTCTTACAGCTTGAGAAAAATATCATGACAGTGATATTATTGGCGGTAGTTATAGTGTCTGCGTTCTTAACCATGAGCTTACTTTTGGTACTAGTGTTAAAGAAGACTCGAGAGATTGGACTCTTGGGAGCTCTAGGAGCAACGCGTAAGCAAATCGCTTTATGCTTTTGCTTTCAAGGTGTGAGTATCGGTATTGTAGGTACTGGATTAGGACTTATTTTTGGATTCACTTTCTTACATTTTAGAAATGATGTAGTTTTGCTTGTTACTCGTTTCACAGGAAGTCAGGCAATACTCGAGCGGTTTTATCAGTTCAGTCAAATGCCGTCGCATACTTCTTTTTCTGATTTAGTTATTGTAGTCGTTTCAGCTATTATTCTATCTACTTTAGCAGGACTGATTCCTGCATTCATTGCAGCACGACTTAAACCAGTGGAGGCGTTGCGCAATGAATAATACAGTTTTATCTGCTCTGGGTTTAGTTAAAGGTTATCAAAGTGGAGATCGTCGCTTAGAAATATTACGTGGATTAAACTTAAGCGTTTTTCCAGGAGAAACCGTAAGTATTCGGGGTGAGTCAGGTTCCGGAAAATCTACTTTACTCCATTTGCTTGCCGGCCTTGATTCACCTGAAAGTGGAACGATTGTATGGGGTGATGAATCTAAACCAGATAGTGTTAGACGTTCGGGTTATTTAGGTATGGTTTTTCAGGCTTTTTATTTAATTCCTGAACTTACTGCTCGGGAAAATATATTAATGGCTAAACGTATACAAGGTGGTCTTAACGCTACTGCTTATGCAAGAGCAGATGAGTTGCTTAACAAAGTAGGTCTAAGTGAACGCTCACATCATTTTCCGTCTCAACTTTCAGGGGGCGAGTGTCAACGTGTAGCTGTAGCGCGAGCTCTCATGAATTCCCCTAGAGTTATTGTAGCTGACGAGCCAACTGGTAATCTAGATGAACAAACGGGAGATGGCGTTATTCAGCTTCTTTTAGATCTCTGTTCAGATATGAAAACAAGTCTAGTCCTTGTTACGCATAATCCAATTCACGCTGCTCGTACCCACACACGACTACTGCTTAAGCAGGGAGTATTAGAGGATATATAAGTTAAAAAAAAGTTGCTATTTCAAGTTTGCGGCTAAGGGATTAGCGTTCATGGTTTAGTCATGGCAAGTCCCAAGATTAAGTGCGGCGTAGCAGGAGTTGGTTCTTTGGGCCAACACCATGCACGTATTTATAAGCAACTTTCTGGTGCTGAACTTATCGGTATTTATGACCGAGATAGTAAACGGGCGGCAGAAATTGCGAGTTTAAATAAATGTAAAGTTTTTGACTCTATCGACGAACTAGGAGCCTCGTGTGAGGCGGTATCAGTCGTTGTTCCAACAGATCTGCATGCAGAAATAGCTGTCCCATTGCTCAAACAGGGTTGTCATCTCTTAATTGAGAAACCGATATGCGCTTCGATAGAAGAAGCTGAGCTTGTGATGGCAACAGCTAAAGAAAATAATTGTTTAGTACAAGTTGGTCATATCGAGCATTTTAATCCCGTTATGGCTTTCTTAGAAAAGGAGGCTAATCATCCCCAGTTTATTACGTCTGAGCGCTTAGCTCCTTATCAATTACGTGGGACAGAAGTTGGCGTTGTGTTAGATCTAATGATACATGATATAGGTATTGTTTTAGCGTTAGTTAAATCTCCTATTAAACGTATAGATAGCGTCGGTGTTAAAGTACTCTCTAAAACAGAGGATATCGCAAACGCACGCATCGAGTTCGAAAACGGGTGTGTTGCTAACTTAAACGCCAGTCGTATTAGTTTAAAGAAAGCTCGAGAGATTCGTATTTTTCAAGACGATGCTTATCTTTCTTTAGATTTTATGAATCAGGGCGGTCACCTAGTTCGTAAAAGCGACATAATTGCTTACGGTATTAAAATGAAGATTGGTCTCGTTAAGGCAGGGGATCATGCATCAATTCCTGTGCATGAAATACCGATTGAGAAAGGTGAACCTCTCGCTCTTGAATTAGCTCATTTTATATCGAGTGTTGCAGATTCCAAACAACCTAAAGTAAATGCACAAATGGGTAAAACAGCGCTCGAAGTAGCGCTCACTATTACGGAACAAATTAGGAATGCTTTAGTACGTTAGGTGTTTTTTATCGCATGGATAATTTACAGCCACTTCACTTTCCTAAACCTTCTCATGGTAACGTTGATGTGTTGATTATAGCTGGCGAACATTCAGGAGACTTAAATGCTGCACGTGTTGTTAATCAAGTGCTTGAAAAAACGCCTCATTTAAAAATTGCTGCAATTGGTGGTACTGCACTTAAAAAAGCGGGCGCGCAACTACTCTGCGATGTTACCGGATCATCCGTAATAGGCTATATAGAGGTCTTAAAAAAGTATCATTCTTTTTTTAAGCCCTTATTTACAGAAACGCTTCGTTGGATAATCGAGTACAAACCTAAGGTGGTGTGTTTTGTAGATTACGGCGGTTTTAACATTAGAATGGCAACTGCTTTAAGAGAAAAAGGTGTGAGTCTTAAAGGATGGGGAAGTGTAAAAACGCTTTATTATATTAGTCCTCAAATTTGGGCTTCACGGCCAAATAGGCGTTTTTCAATTGCTCGTTCCGTTGATGCTTTAGGGGTTATTTTTCCATTTGAAAAACAGTGTTATGAAGATACTGAATTGACTGTAGATTTTGTTGGGCATCCTTTTACTGCTTCTGATTATAATCCTCCTGTTGTTTACGATCCTGATGGGCCTGTACTTATTTTACCGGGTAGTAGAAAACCAGCTGTAGTTCGTCTATTACCTGTACTTTTGATGGCCTTCAAAGCCTCGCAAGCACCCTCAGGCGTTGTTTTGTATCCTAGTGAACCCATAGGAGCACTCATGCAGACAATTGCAAATCAGATGGGAGTTACCGGTATAGTCTTTAAACCTTTTAAGTCTGCAGTGGGTGAGAGTCCCCAGAAAGCGTCTGCTGTTTTAATGAGTAGTGGTACTATTTCTGTGCACTGCGCTTTAGCTGGTATACCAGGTGTGATCGCTTTTAAAATTGATCCAATTACTTATTTGCTTGGTCGTATTTTGGTCAAAGTAAAGCAAATAGGCTTAGCAAACTTATTGCTGAAAGAAACCATGTATCCTGAGTATATTCAAGACGCTGCTACAGAATACGTACTCGCTCGAGAATTAAAGGACTGTTTAATTAACAAAGACAGACTATATCGTACGCAAGTTAGAGCCAAAGCGTTAAAAGATGCTCTTGCGCAACCTGCTGGTCTAAGCGCATCAGATTGGCTCAGGTATCATATTGAAGGCGTTTCCTGAGGCGCTGTTTTTTTATAGCTAAAACTTTTTTGCTCAGTCTGCGAAAATTGAGGTACAATATGCATCCATAGCGACTGTACTTTTTCGCTAAGTAAGTTTTTACACAATACAATTTCTGATTCACGTGAAGCACGATTTTCTTCAGCTATCTTAGCAAGATCATCTAGGTTATAAACGAAAACATTTTGTAGTGTACTTACTGTTGCTTCGACATCTCTTGGCATAGCAAGATCTATCAAGAAAAGGGGCCGAGTAGGCCGTTTTTTCATGGCTGCATCGACACTTGTAAGCGTTATAATAGCATCGGGTGCTGATGTAGAACAAACGACAATATCATACTCTGATAGTTTAGATTCTTTTTGATCGAACGGAAGTGCTGATGCACCTAGCTCGGTCGCAATGTGCAGAGCTTTATCAAAACCACGATTGGATACTGTTAACGAAAGTGCTCCACGGCTTTGAAAAGCTTTAGCTGTCTTTTCACCTATATCGCCAGCTCCCAGTAGAAGGATTCGCGTATCTTTAATTTGACTAAAAATATTTAATGCGAGTTCAACAGCTACGTTAGCGACGCTGACTTGGCCTAAAGTTATCTTAGTATTACTTCTTACATGCTTTGCCGCTTGAAAAATCTTTTGAAAAACACGGTTTAAAATAGGACCCGTAGATTTGCGCACCTGAGCATTGGCATAAGCCTCTTTGACTTGGCCAAATATTTCCGTTTCCCCAAGCATTTGTGAATCAAGACCTGCAGCGACTTCTGCTAAGTGTTGAATAGCTTCTTTACCTCTAAGGCTTAAGCTAAAAACTTCAAATTCACTTACCTCAAAAGCTTGTTGTTTGCAGAATGCAGCAGTGACTTCCTGTGCCATAGTCGTGTAATCCCCAACACAGTAAAATTCAACACGGTTACAGGTATTTAATACTGTAAGTTCGTTTAACCCAACGATTTTGCGTAACTTCTCATGTAGCGTCTCTTCATTTTGAGAAGTCAAAGCTAGCTTTTCACGAATCGCTATAGGAGCCCTATGATGATTTGCCCCAATAACAAAAATATCGGGTGAATTCATGGCTGTGCTTCTAAGTGTATAGGAATAGCCCCTGACGAATAATGTCTACTTGAGTCAACGGGCCATAAAGAAATTAATGCTGCTATAAATAATAAAATACCGGCCCATCCAAACCGTTTTGTAATTAGTTTACCCCTCATTCTAAAAGTCAAAGCTAAGGCATATGCTACCCACACACTGCAGGTCACAATTAATTTAAATATACTTACGCTTTGGATATCATGAATCCAGTAGACTGAGCCTACGATTAACGATACTGCTAGTATGAGTACGCCAGAGACAAGGAGTCGTAAGCCAATCTGATCTAAATCCATGGCCGATGGTAGAAAATAAAACCATCCGCCTATCCGTTTTGATTTTAAAGAATAAAGTCTTAGCAGATACAGAGTAGAAGTAAGTGCAAGTAAGGCGAATACGCCGTAACTAAATAGTGCAATCGCAGCATGAAATTCTATCCAGGGATTATTACCGAAAATATGTGCTCTACGTGTAGCATCAAAGTCTGGAAGTACTAAAGATGTTAACGTGAGTGCTGCCGCTAAGCATGAGGTAAAGTATCCGAGTAAGCTAGAGCGAAACGTTACGCCAACTACTAAGTACAGCGTTATCGCCGACCATGCTGTGAACTGAAAAATTTCAAAGGAGTTACCTAAAGGACAACCGCCAACGGCATGCCCTCGTATACCAAGCCCCATAAGTTGAAGTAGGTAACCTGCAGTAATTACGGCGTACATAATTACACCCGATGGTCTGCCACCTTTAAACAGGGAAAAGGTGCCAATAATCAAACCGGCAAGATATAGTCCTCCGGATGCCCAAAGCCATTCTCGGTCAGTTAAAACAGCGAACATAAAGTATTATTTAGACTGACTTGATGAGCGATGCAAGCCAGTCACACGACTTAACTTTTAGCTCTACGCCACGTCGCGACATACATGCCATTAGCCTCTAGGGTTTGAGGCCATAAAAAGAGACTGCCTGGTTTAGAAAGTGTATCTGCTGGAAGTCCGTTAACGTGCTTATATTCAGGTAAGAAATCAGGATTTTCTGCAGAAAATGAATCAAAAATTCCTGTCGTTTCAGCATGCGTTAAAGTACACACTGCATATACTAAAAGACCGCCTGGTTTTACGAGCGTGCTGACTTGCTTTAAGAGTCGTGTTTGAATTACTGCTAATTCTTTTATGTCCTCCGGAGTTACACTCCAACGTGCATGGGGATTGCGCCTCCACGTTCCAATACCAGAGCAAGGTGCGTCGAGTAAAATACCATCAAACTTAGTTTTGAAAGGAAGTTTTCCCGGAAGTATAATTCCAGGGTTTTTTGGATCTTCAATTGCTTGACCGCCGTCCCAGGGTTTAGACCTGTAATTAAATATCTTAGCTCGTTTAGCCCTTGTTTTGAGTACATCGAGTCTACGTAAGGAACGATCGGTTGCCCAAACAACACCTTTATTTTGAAGCAAATCTGCGATGTGAAGTGTTTTTCCACCTTCACCGGAGCAAGCATCCCACCACGTTTCACCTGGTTTAGGATCTGCTATAACGCTAACTAATTGAGAGGATAGATCTTGTATCTGAAAATCGCCATTTTTAAAACTTTGTGATAAAAATAAGTCACGAGATCCTAAATAGCGGATGGAGTCAGGACTGGAGGGAGCCGCTTTACAATCACCTAAGGCCATACTTAGTTTAGCTCCCTGACCAGGTCGCGCTCTAAGCCATAAAGGAGGTTCGAGTTGGAGTTGTCTTAAGAATTCTGGAGTTACAGTCATTTCTGACTTTACCCATTCAGGAATAGCTAATGCAGCTAAGGCAGGTTCTTTAACTGATTTAGGATCTTTCGAAAAATTTATACTTAGTTCAACAGCTTGCTCTACTTGAGCTTCACGACTTGCTTTTGAATTTAGCCATCCAAACCAACGAAAATAAGCAAATACTGCGCGACTTACCTCACGTCGTTCGGTTCCGATTAAATATTGTTTTTCAACAAAATAGCGCTTTAGCGCCATGTCGGCAGGAAAATCGGCTGTAGTAGCAGATACAATTTGTGCTGCGTGGGATAAGGTACGTTGATTCATTTTTTTCGAGACCAGGATTTTTCCTGCTTTAATTCTAGGCGCCTTGCCTCGAACTGCACTCCAGCTACAGCAGAGTGTCCGCGTAGTTTCTGAAATGCTTGTGCATTAATTTTCCAAGAAAGTGCTGAGCTAACTTCTGCAATAGGAGTCGCTTTATCGGGGAACAGGAAAGCAAACTCGAGACGAGTTTCGCCTGATTCTTTACCTACTGTTGTACGCAAAAGACTTAAAAATTCTGTTGCTGTTGGATCCTCTGGTTTAAGCAACCAAGTTACTTTTTTAATTTGTGAGGCAACATAATTATCAAGAGCGTAACATTCTTTCACATTAATACGCGCACCATCCGTTCCCGAGATTATATTACCCACGACTACAACTGCTGCATTTTCTACTAAGATAGGACCATAAGCTGAATAAGCATCAGCAAACATGTTGAGTGCCACAGTGGACTTGCGCGTTGCAAGATTGAAGGAAGCCCAAGGTCTATTATCTTTTTTAGATAATCGTTTTACGATAGATCCAACCATTCCGCATAAACGAAATTCTGTTTTACCCTCTTGCTGTGTAAGAGCTTCAGGTTGGAATGTATCTAGCGCTTCGGTGATACCTTGATATGGATCTAGGGGATGTCCTGAGATGTAAAATCCAAGTAATTCTTTTTCATAAAGCAGTCGATTTGCTTGGGTAAGTTTTCTTTCAGTAGTAGCAGAAGTTAGTGACTTTCCTTTTACTGTTTTCTTTGATGAACTTTCTCCAGATAAACCTAGAAATGAGTCGTCATTTGAATCGTTATTGCTCAAACGTCCTAAACCTTTCTTTGTATGCTTTAAAATTTCTGCGTATTCTTTAGCTAGGCGCGGAAGTTCAGGTACTTCAGCAGGTGCATCAACAAAATCGAATAGCATAGCCTCTGCAGGTTTTTCTACTTTAGACGTTGTTGCAGATTCTTTTTTAATAGCAGGGTACTTGCGTTGAAGTTCCCCTAATGCAGCGAGCGCATCATCTATACGAGCGAACAGGACCGAAGGATCTTCTTTGCTAAAATCAAACGCACCCGTTGCAGCTAAATTTTCTAGAACACGTTTGTTTACTGCTCGGCCATCTACACGAATTAAAAGATCATCAAAATCAGTATAAGGACCGTTTTTTTCTCTTTCTTCAATAATGCGTTTAGCTGCGAGTTCACCGACACCTTTAATACCAGCTAAGCCGAAACGTATCTTAGTACCTACAGGAGTGAACGCTTCACGCGATTCATTTACATCAGGTCCAAGAACTTGAATGCCGATTGCCCCACAGTCCGCAACGAAATGAGATACCTTATCTGCATTACCAAGTTCTGCACTCAACATTGATGCCATGAACTGTACGGGATAGTTAGCTTTTAAGAAACCTGTTTGATAACTTAAAATAGCGTATGCAGCAGAGTGAGATTTATTAAATCCGTATCCTGCAAACTTATTTAATATATCGAATATGGCATTGGCTGTTTTAGTATCAATTGAATGTAATTTTGCAGCGCCATCCACAAACTTTGTTCTTTCCTGGGCCATTGCTTCCGCGTCTTTTTTACCCATTGCCCTTCTTAGCATGTCTGCTCCTCCAAGCGTATAACCCGCAATAACTTTAGCTGCCTCCATTACCTGCTCTTGGTACACCATGACGCCATAAGTCTCACGGCATACTTCCTCTAAAAGAGGATGCGGAAAGGTGACAGTGCTTGGATCTTTTTTACCACGTATGTAATCGGGTATCCAGTCCATTGGTCCCGGACGATATAATGCAATGAGTGCAATAATTTCATCAACCGAAGATAGACCGAGTTGGCGACACAGGTTTTGCATTCCTCCTGATTCTAACTGGAAGACTCCAGTTGTTTTACCTGATGTTAAAAGACTAAATGTTTTTTGATCATCAAACGGTATTGTTTCGATGTCAAAGGATGGGTTTTCTGTACGCCTTATGTTATCTACTGCATCAGCAATAACAGTTAAGGTTTTTAATCCTAAAAAATCCATCTTCAGTAGGCCGAGTTTACCTATTGCATTCATATCAAACTGAACGGTAACATCTCCTTCCTGTAGCGTAAGAGGTACAAATTCTTCCAGCGGTTGATCCGTAATAATAATACCTGCTGCATGCTTGCCTGTATTGCGTACCATTCCCTCAAGTACAGTGGCTTCTTCAAATATTTTTTTAGCGATCGGATTACCAGCAATTTCAGTTCTTAATTCAGCTGATTTTGTGACTGCATCCGAGAGAGTTATGTTAAGCTCATCAGGAATCATTTTTGCTAAACGGTCAGCATCTGCAAAAGGTACGTTGTGAACGCGTGCTACGTCACGAATAACCATTTTAGCACCCATCGTGCCGTAGGTGATAATATTTGCTACGCACTGATCGCCGTATTTCTTACGCACATAATCGATTACTTCACCACGGCGGCGCATACAAAAATCGATATCAAAGTCGGGAGGAGATACACGTTCAGGATTTAGAAAGCGCTCGAATAGTAATTTAAAACGCAGGGGATCCAAGTTGGTAATACCTAAAACATAAGCGACAATACAGCCAGCTCCTGAACCACGGCCTGGTCCTACCGGAATGCCTTGCGACCGAGCCCAAGCAATGAAGTCCCACACCACTAAGAAGTAATCGATAAACCCTGTTTTAGCTATTATACTTAATTCATAGTCTAAACGATCTGATAGCGTCTTTTGTAAACTATCTTTTTCTGCTGTGGAATTATAGGTAAGCTGATAACGTTTTTGTAAGCCCTCTAAACACAGTATGCGTAAATAATCTAAACGATCGCCTTTAACTTCGGGGGGAAGTGGATATTTAGGGTAACGTTCACTTCCTTTAGGGAAAGGAATTGAAATATCACACATTTCAGCAACTGCTTGAGTATTTATTACGGATTCTGGTACCTCAATAAAGAGGCGTTCCATTTCTTCTCTCGATTTTAAATAAAATTCTTCAGTGCTAAAATGCATCCTGTCTTTGTCTTCTAATTTAGCACCTGTTTGAATGCAAAGCATGGCGTCATGTGGGCCGGCATCTGTTGCATTTACGTAATGGACATCATTCGAGCATACGACTTTTAGATTAAATTCTTCTGCAAGTTTAAGGAGTAGTGGAATGATTTTCTTTTGTTCGTGTATTCCATGATCTTGTATTTCTACAAAATAATTCTCTCGTCCAAAAATATCCACGAAACGAGCACATGCTTTGCGTGCCTCATTCCATTTGTCGTTCATTAGATAATAGGGGACTAAGGAGGCTAGGCAGCCAGTAAAGCCTATTAAACCCTCAGAATACTTGGCTAAAGTAGCAAAATCAGTCCGCGGTTTATAATAAAACCCCTTTAAATGGGCATCTGATACTAATTTAAGTAGGTTCTGGTAGCCCTTCATATTCTTGGCAACTAGCCCTAAATGAAAAATAGACTTACCTTCATCAGATCTTCCTAAGCGTTCTGTGCGAGAGCCTTCCACTATATATAACTCACAACCGAGGATTGGTTTTATTCCTTTTGCCTTGGCTGTGTTATAGAAGTCTATGGCCCCGAACAAGTTACCGTGATCTGTCAGGGCAATTGCCTTCATTCCGAGTTGGACCGCTTTATCAGTTAAACGGTCAATTCGGCATGCTCCATCCAGTAAGCTATAGTCGCTATGGACATGGAGATGGACAAAATTCTTATCAACAGACGACACAGCTACTAGCCAAGCATGAGAGAGAACTCGTGCAAGTGTTAAACCTCAGATGTAAAAATCCATTGACTGACTCGCTTTTGAGCTACCTAATGATCCTTTTAACACCTGAAATCGTACAGTTGAACCATGTCCATCGAAATCAAAATTCGTAAGAACGAGCCAATCGACCGCGCATTACGTCGCATGAAAAAGAAGCTCGACCGTGAGAACATCATTAAAGGTGTTCGCGCAAAGCGTTACTATGAAAAGCCATGCGAAAAGCGTCGCCGTAAAGAGAAGGTTATGGCCTTCACCGCGATGCTACGCCGCCGCTACGATAGCTAATCTAGCTCATCTCTTTTAAAAAACCCTCTCTCTTAAACAGATGGAGGGTTTTTTTGCTTTATCTGGATTTCACTGATCCAGCGCTTATGAGGACCTGAAAGTGTAATTTTGCTTAATGCTGTAAAAGGAATCCATACAAGGGAGCTGGAGAGTTTATTTTTAATACGGCTTATACGGTAAATCGATTCCTGCATTTGAAAACGTGTAATGGTGCGTACTTTCTTAAAGATAAGATCAGAAGGTTTTAATTTATCTTCGTCGATATCTACTTGCGAGGCTGTAGGAAGTTCATGAATACCTGAGAGTCTCTTTGCTTGCGCGGATGCTCTATGTAAAAGCAAACTGCCATCTTTTATGCACCAGATGCGCACTATTTCTTTTTTCTCAATTTTTTTCTGGGTTAGTTTAGGAAAAGATTCTGGAGTCTTTTTTGTGCCTGCACAAAACGCTTTAACCGGACATAATAGACATGCAGGACTTCTGCGGTGACATACGGTAGCACCCAACTCCATCATTGCTTGATTATGATCTCCCGGATTTTCAGAGTTTATCAAGGCTTGGCCCAAAGGAGCAAAATATTTTGAGGCAGATGCACTATCTAAAAATTCACGACTTGTGGCTGTTAAACGGGATAAAATGCGTACTACGTTGCCGTCCACGCAGGCTAAGGGCTCTTTAAAAGCTATGCTAGTTATTGCAGCAGCTGTATAAGGTCCTACTCCGGGCAACTCTAGCCAAGCCTCGGGTGTCTTTGGAATGTTTGGCATAGCGACTAGGGCTTGTGCTAAGCGGTGAATATTACGCGCCCGTGTGTAGTAGCCTAGTCCCTCCCAAAGTTTTAACACCTGTTGTGACGAAGCTATAGCCAATGCTTCAAATGAGGGGAGTTCTATAAGCCAGCGGTGAAAATAAGGTAAAGCTGTTTTAATTTGAGTTTGCTGCAACATGAACTCGCTAAGAACGGTTTTATAAAGCGATGGGTCTGATCGCCATGGTAGTACACGAGCATTAGCTCGGTACCAGGTTAAAAGGGCGTCTTGAAATGCCTTTTTATGGCTAATAAGCTCATGTGATGCGTTTTGGGCCATGTACCTAATGGCTGAAGAAACTTATGCTTCATGCAAGGCTCTATTCTCAACGCTTGCACTTTTGCCTTAATTTTGCGGGCATTATAAGGTTCATGCCAAAGAAAAATACAGAGCAAGAGGAAGCTCCTAAGAAGTTAGCCATCTATACGGTTAAGCTAGAAAATGCCCAGATGGATAGCTTGCACGGGATTCTTAAAGCAAAAGGATGGGAAAGTTTTGATGTTCCTTACGCACGCTTTGCTTATAAAGGACTTAATTGTAACGTGACTGCTTATGAAAGTCGCAAGGTTGTGATTGCAGGTAAAGGTACCGAAGATTTTGTTATTAACATTCTAGAACCTGAGGTGACTAAGGCTGCAAAGCTTGGTTATGATGAAGTGCTACATCCGGATTGGTTTGAATCCCATGCAGGTTTAGATGAAAGCGGTAAGGGAGATTTCTTTGGTCCTGTTGTAGCTGCTACGGTAATTGCAGACAGGCCAGCAATTGATGCATGGATTAAAGCGGGCGTTAAAGATTCTAAAAAAATTGCAGACACTCAGATTGTAAAATTAGAAAAGATTATTTTAAGCACGCCGGGTGTTATAGTTGAGACGTGTTTTTGTGGTATGCCTAAATATAATGAATTAATGCTTAGGCCAGGTGCTAATTTAAATCGATTACTTGCCTGGCAACATGCTACCGCACTTGCTAAAGCCCTTACCCAGAAAAAAGTACCTTGGGGTTTACTCGATCAATTCACTGAGCAACCTCTGGTACAAAAAGAGCTGGTTACTAAAGGAGTTAAAGATTTTGAATTAAGAATGCGTACTAAAGCTGAAGAGGATCCAGTAGTTGCAGCTGCCTCTGTGATCGCTCGAGCAGAATTTGTGCGACAAATGCATGGGTTATCAAAAAAATTTGGCGTAAAATTACAAAAAGGCGCGGGGCCTTTAGTTAAAGATCAGGCTGTAGATATTATACGCCGTTTTGGAGCACGAGCTTTAACGGACTATGCTAAATTGCATTTTAGAACAGCTTACGAAGTCGTTTCTTCAGAGGGTAAATTAGGTGATTTACCTCTTAAAGAACCTAAAGAAAAAACTGAGTGGGGTAGTTAATATGCCTAAGCGCCGTCAACTTCGAGCGTTTGACATAAAGCAAATCGAAGGCTTTGAAGGTTTGCTTGGAGTGGATGAAGCGGGACGAGGTGCCTTAGCGGGTCCCGTAGTTGCAGGTGCTATTTTAGTAAGTAAAGCATTCCTAGAAGGAAAGTGGGCGGCCACTCAAGGCGGTAAAGTGAATGATTCTAAACAGCTGACTTCAGAGGAGCGTGAATCGCTGTGGTTGGAATTTGAAAAGTTAATGAATCAGGGACTTATTCATGCTCACTATGGTATAGCGTCTGTAGGCGAGGTAGAGAGTCTAAATATTCTAGGAGCTACCAAGCTAGCAATGAGGCGCGCTTTGGAGGGAATATATTCCCCTGAACTTTTTACGAAACGCGTAGAACCAGATTTATTTTCTTCGATAGAAGAACGCTCTACGTTTAAACCTTCCGTATCCTGCAAAATCTTAGTCGATGGATTAGCGCTACGTCATTTTCCATATCCGCATACAGGTGTTGTTAAAGGGGATGCTAGGTCCCTATGCATTGCTATGGCTTCGATTGTTGCAAAAGTTACACGAGATAGATTCATGATCGCCTTAGATAAAAAATATCCTGGGTATGGTTTTGCTCAGCATAAAGGCTACGGAACAGAAGAACACCGTTTAGCTTTACTTAAACTGGGACGTTGTGTTGAACATCGCGATTTGTTTCTACGTAAATTATTTTCTGACCATGTAGATCCCGCTCAAATGAATTTTTCAATTTTAGCCGAAGATTAAATCTTAGCTTAGATCGATTGACCTCAGGTATACTTATATTTAAGCTATTTCTATTACATGGCAGGAAAGAAAAATACCTCACTTGACCGCGTTTTAGGACGTTTGGATACGCTTGATTCTGTTAACCTAGCAAATCTTGTACAGCGACTTGCCCGTGAGCGAGGGTTGTTTGAAGAAATATTTAATACGCTACAAGAAGGTGTTCTCGTGATTGATCCTGAGGGTGTCATTGAATACGCTAATGAATCTTCGCATATGTTAATAGGAGTTAGCGAAGATGACCTAGAAGGGGGAACTTTGTGGAAATTCGTTCCAGGACTTAGACCTAGTTTAGCGGCAACTATGGAACCAGATGATGGAAGCTCTCCCGTGATTGCTTCGCGTGAATTTGAATTAACTTATCCTAAACCACGCATATTACGTTTATACATGGTTCCTTTTAGAGCTGAGGCACGTGAAATTAAGCGGCGCTATGTGGTTATTTTATCTGACATTACTCGCGACAAAGAGGCTACGGGACAGAAAATAGAAGATGAACGTACGTCCTCAATTTTACTTTTAGCGGGTGGTGTAGCTCACGAGTTAGGAAACCCACTTAATTCGCTTACGATTCATTTGCAGTTAATGGAGCGTAAACTAAAAAAACTTAAGGCTAATTCAGACAGTGATTCAATTGCCGAGTCGGTCAAAATATGTCGTGATGAAGTTCAGCGACTTGATGGTATTATTAAGAATTTTCTTGAGGCAATACGCCCCCAAGCACCCGATTTAGCAGAAACTAACTTAGCAGAAGTTTTATCCGATGTACTTAAGGTACAAAAACAAGAAATTGCAGATCGAGGAATTAAAATTGAAGCAGAAACGTCTGCCTTACTTCCTATTGTAATGGCTGATAAGAATCAGTTAAAACAGGTCTTTTTTAATCTCACTAAAAACGCTATGGAAGCGATGCAGCCAGGCGGTAAATTACGCATTCGTTCAGGTATAGATGATGAATCCGTTTACCTCTTAATTGGAGATAGTGGGACTGGTATTAAACAGGAAGATTTAGTTAAGCTTTTCCAGCCGTATCATACCACAAAAATGGGTGGCCATGGTCTAGGCCTTATGATTGTTCAACGCATTATGCGAGCACACGGAGGACAAGTAGGAATTGAGAGCAAGGAGGGTATAGGAACAGTAGTCACCCTCCAATTTCCAAGAAAAGACAGACGAGTAAGAATGTTACATGGAGGTCTTTAAAACTAACGTAGTGATTACTTCGTTACTGACTCTGCGTTTGAAGTAGCTAAAAGATTCTTTATTACTATAGTCTTTGTTTCAGATTTAGTTCCTATTTTTAGGCGAACCTGTACAGGAATTTCATCCGAAGTAATACCTAGCTGAGAAATCATAGGGTCTGGGGAAAGTGATTCACCAATAGCTAACTTAATAACCTCGGGATGAATCGCAAAATTACCTAAATCAGAGTTAAAGTCCATTACAGATACTGTAATTGGCTGTGTTCCTGTATTTTCTAGCTTCAATCTAATAGTAACTGGAGGCATTGGACTTCCTACTGCTGCTTTTGCCCTCAAGTAAGCCATAGCTTCATCATTTTCCATTGAACCAATATCAGCCATTTGTGGTTTACCTTCGTCTCGATGCCTACCAAAAAGTCCACTACGGCCAGAATTATCATCAGGTGATGCACCACCTCCTGTGCCATCTCCACCTCCTAAAAAGGCTGTATCATTAGTTGATGAAGTTTTCCTCTGGGTAGCCATGTCTGCCGCTTTAATTGCATTCGCTTTCCTGCCTTTGCCTATTCCTCGACTGATGGTTACAGAAGCACTTATCTTGCCATCAAAAAAAGTATTCGTTCCTTTCATTGCAACTGCCTTCTCACCCATAGTCACTGCCTGAGCTAGTTCATCCGTGGGTCTTCTTTCCTCACATCCTTGTAAAAACATGAGGCAGATTACTGCGCTAAAAAGGCCTAAATTAAGAAATAAACGAGAAGTGTAGGTGCGGTTAATCATGTAGGTGAGGTGCATACTAAGAAATAATTATTGTGTATCTTTATATCTGTTTAAGACGAATTTGCCATATTAAAGCTTAAAGCGGTATCCGAATGCATTGAATTGCAGCGAAAGGTTGCACTCAGGCCATACCTAGGCGTATAGAAAACGCATCCTTAGGTTGTTTTATGCGTCTAACATATTACAATCAGATGCACTTTACATGGATAAAAGTCCAACGACCGAGCTGGTCGACCTTGTTACACGCGCTCAACGTGGAGACGAGGTCGCTCTACATGCCATTATTGTTAGCTACCAAAACCGGGTTGCTGGGTTTGTCTACGCCATGATGAATAGAAGCGATGCGGTCGAGGATATCTCACAGCAGGTCTTTATTAAAATGGTCCGTGCTCTTCATGGACTTCAAGCGCCAGCTCAATTTGAGTCTTGGCTTTTCAGATTAGCTCGTAACACCTGCATCGACCATCTACGCAGGCAGAAACTCAGGCGCATATTTTTACCCTTTGAGGCTGAACACGAAGACGTAGCTGAACCTGCTGGAGCTGTAAACACGGAAGAGTTGGACGCTTTGCATCATGCACTTGCTCAATTACGACCTCAGGACAGAGCTTTAATTGCTCTTGTGCAGGAAGGTAGAAGCCATGCTGAAATTGCTTTGACCTTAAAAACCAGCGTTGCAGCTGTTAAGGCACGACTTCATCGTGCCCGTGAGCATTTAAAAGAACATTATAATTCCGACAATGAAAAATGAACTAATCGCTTGGAATCAACTTAAAGATAAAGCATCTGCTCAATTGCATCCTCAGTTTGCACAACACGTCATGCGTGCAGCACGCTTAGCTGCAGAAACTGCACCATCTCTTATGAGCTATATGACATTAAGTGCGGCCACACTTGTCGTATGTTTCTTGGCGCTGACTTATGTGCATCATGTTGAAGTAATTCATAATGACTCACATCAGTCCTCAGACTGGCAACAAGTTATCTCGATAGATGAGGAATCTTCTCTTCTGCAATGAATCGCCGTATTTTAGTCGCACTTTCTACTGCAGCTATATTTTTAGCAGGCTATGCTACTGGAGTATGGCATGAGAATAATCAACCGCTACCTACGCCACCTGTTACAGTTGGAGCAGAGTTTGGTCACTCCAAATTGAGCTACCCCTTTGCGACTCATAGGGACCATCCTATTAATCGAAATGAATTGGTTGCTCGGATACAAGACCTCAAACCTCAATTAGAGGAATTTAGAAGTAAGCTAATTGCAATAGATCAGTCGTTTACTGTCGAGTTTAAGAAACTTCTTACAGACGAGCAACTAATGCGCTTTGAAGACCGTGCTAAACGTAGAGAGTTAAGTCGCAGTAAAGGTAATAAGCATGGTACATTACTTAGTGATGCTGAAATTGAAGCCCTCATGTGGGAGCTTCCTGCTAGAAATCTTATTGGGGAGGTTGTGCTTCCTTTGCGTCTAGACATGTTATCACGTGAATATAAATTAGATGATAACCAAAAAACTCGTACGAATGATTTATTAAAACAAAGACGTACTCTAGTGCTCACCCTCATTGATAGTTCACCTCCTCCTTCCGTACAGTTAATGCGATTAGCGCCATACATACAAAGAATTGCTAAACCTGTCCCTGCAGCTGAAACATCTGTTTCAAAGTGATTGGTTTATTTCTACTTTTAGGTAAATAAATTATTTTATGGTTCCTAGTGTTCTTATAGTTGATGACGAAAAACACACACGTGAAGGACTGCAGCTAGCCCTTGCGGACGCCTATGATGTAAGTGTCGCTGCCAGTGCAGATGAAGCATTTAATTTAATGCAAAGTCAGCCTTTTGACGTTATTTTAACTGATCTTAGAATGCCTGGTAAGTCTGGATTAAAAGTTATAGATCAAGCGCTTGCTCAAGCTAATAAACCAGCCGTGTTGATGATGACTGCCTATGGAACTATCGAAAGTGCAGTGGAGGCTATGAAACGCGGCGCAGTGGATTTTCTAACAAAACCAGTAAACATAGAACGTCTTGAGGTTCTTATTCAGCGTGCTCTTAAGTCAAAAACGCTTGAAGTTGAGGTCAAGCAACTTCACGAAAGGTTAGATGCAAAATACACGTTTGACGGTATTCTTGGCCATTCTCCGAAAATTCAAGCAGTTATTGATCAGGTAAAACTTGTATCGCCTTCGAAGGCTACTATTTTAATCGAGGGTGAGAGTGGCACCGGTAAAGAACTGATTGCTCAAGCGGTTCACCAAACAAGCTCTAGAGCTAGATCTCCTTTTATACCTGTTCACTGCGCAGCGTTATCAGAAAACTTATTAGAAAGTGAATTATTCGGCCATGAACGTGGCTCATTTACTGGCGCAGTTGAGCGCAGAGTAGGGCGATTTGAATCTGCTGATAAAGGGACGCTATTTTTAGACGAAATAGGAGAAATCTCACTTTCAACACAGATTAAATTACTACGTTTTCTTGAGACCCGTACGATTGAGCGAGTAGGTGGATCAAAGCCTATTGAGTTAGATGTAAGACTTGTTGCGGCAACTAATAAGAATTTAGAGGAGCTCTGTAAGCAGGGTAAATTTAGAGAGGATCTCTTTTTTAGATTAAATGTAGTTCGTTTACTTTTACCGCCGTTAAGAGATAGATCAGAGGATATACCTCTTTTACTTGTTCATTACATCAAGCACTTTTCTGACGAAAATAAGCTACCTGCTCTTACACTAGAGCCAGGTGCACTTCATACGCTCCAATCTTACCGTTGGCCTGGTAATATTAGGGAATTAAGAAATTTTTGCGAAAATGCTGTGGTAACGCACCGCGGAGGCAAATTAACTGAATATGATATTGATCCTAAATACAGAGGTTCGGTCGTCGTTTCACTTTTGTCCTCTCATGGCGTTTCTGAGCAGCTTTCCGTCGAAGAAAATGAAAAGCGCTTGCTTAAAGAGGCACTTTTAAAAGTGAGGGGCAATAGAACCAAAGCCGCTGAACTCATGGGAATTAGCCGTAGAACCTTGCACCGCAAACTATCCCAGTGGCCTGAATTAGATGTAACCGATTCTTAAAGCGTATTTTGGGTAAAAAATCAGGTTGACGGAAGCAAGGAACACTTTAACTCTGGTACGTTAGATTGCGGGCGTAGCTCAGTTGGTAGAGCACCACCTTGCCAAGGTGGACGTCGAGAGTTCGAGTCTCTTCGCCCGCTCCACTTTATTATAAGCCTATTTAAATTAACGATTTAAATAGGCTTTTTTAGTTTTAGGACTTTCATGTAGTTAAGTAAAACGCGTTAAACTAATACAAATTATGCTTAGGTGGGGTTCACTCGATAATATGTACACAGTTAAGGTATTAGTTATATGGATAGGATAAATTTAGTTTTTAGTCCATAGGACGCTATTGCCTGAGTCACACGTGTGATCACTTTATCTCACGCTCCCGTTAATAAAGACAAAATATAATATGACTGATATCTTTTACATACACCTATTACTATACTAAGGCTGCCAGTAATAGATTAATAATTGTAGGAGTTAAAATTAAAACTCGATCTTATACATAGATAATGCGTCAAACTGCTTTTAAGCAATGTGTTTTAAATAGTAATCAAACCTATGCCAGGTAACTCTGTAGGAGTAATTCGGCCGTTATGTAGAAAAGCGCCTTTGAAGGGGTCGTTTTTGATTAGCAACGCTCCATCTAAATCACACCAATCTGCAAGGGATGCAATCTGAGCTGCAGAAGATATAGCACACGAGGTTTCAGTCATACATCCCAGTAAGATCTTTAAATTGTACTTACGTGCCTCTGTAATCATAGCACGCGCTTCATTAAGCCCGGTACATTTCATAAGCTTTATATTAATACCATGAAATAATGATTTTACTGTTTCAATATCGCCTAAGCGTTGAACGCTTTCGTCCGCAATTAGGGGAAGGCAACTGCGTTGTTTAAGCCACTCCATATCATCTCTTTGACTTTTGAGCATGGGTTGTTCAACGAGTATAACATTCTGTGGGGCCAGCCATTCAATCATATGAAGGGCTTCTTCTTTTGATTTCCACCCTTGATTAGCGTCAACAAATAAGGGTTGATTTGATACCGAACGTATAGCCTCGATAATTGGTTTATCGTTAGAACCTCCCAATTTAATTTTTAAAAATTTAAACTCTGCTGCTTGTTTGGTTTTTTCTATAACTATATCTAATTTATCGATACCGATTGTAAAAGAAGTCGGTGGATTTTGGGTCGGATCAAGACCCCACAGTGCATATAAAGGTTTTTTTTCTATTTTCCCAATCCAGTCGTGTAGTGCTATGTCTACGGAAGCTTTTACTGCTGTGTTACCTACTGAGATAGCATCAATAGTTTGGAGTAATTGGGGTATGTCATTCTTAGAACTTACATGGGGTAACTTAACCTGACTTAAAAATTGAATAGCTGTTTCTTCATTTTCTCCTAAATAGGGGGGCATTGAGGCTTCCCCATAGCCTATAATACCATCTTGCTCAACTTCAGTCAGGATAATGGGGGTACTTGTTCGTGACGACGTAGATATAGTAAATCTATGCCTTAATTCTAAGGTATAGGGACGAAATCTTAGGTTCATTACTGGATATGAAAGCTAATAATAAGCAAAAAACCAACCTTTCCCTTTAACTATAAATACTCTACACTTATTTTACGTTTGAAAGCTTCCGACTATTTTACGCTTCCTGAATCCCTGAGTGGATTTGCAGCTTTTTTTAAAGCTGATGTACATCCATGGGTGTGGATTTCTCAGATCGAAAAAGCTTTAGCGTGCTTTACTTTTATAGATAAGCCTCTTGTACCTTCAGGAGTTCATCTAGAAGGAAGTGTTTATATTCACCCCACTGTAAAGTTGCCTCCCTATTGTGTTATTTCTGGTCCAGTTTGGATTGGACCTGAGTGTACAATTCGTCCTGGTGCATTAATCCGAGGTAATGTTATTGCAGGAGCACGCTGCGTTTTGGGAAACAGTTCAGAATATAAAAACTGCCTTCTTTTAGATGATGTTCAAACTGCTCACTTCAATTATGTAGGAGATTCAGTTTTAGGAAATGGGGCACATTTAGGAGCAGGTGCAATTTGTTCTAATCTTAGACTAGATCGTAAATCGATTAGTATTGTAGGACCAAATCAAACCTATGACACATTGCTTATCAAGTGTGGGGCCATGATAGGTGATAAAGCAGAAGTAGGATGTAATGCCGTGCTAAATCCCGGATCAGTGTTAGGGCCTAGGGCGCTTGTAATGCCTGCAATGGCCTTTTCTGGTGTATTGCCCGCATCAACGATTGCTAAGATGCGTGGACCTATAACGACAACACCTCGTAGAGATTAATTTTATGCGGACCCTCACTGGTATCACACCCTCAGGTACTCTTCACATTGGTAATTACTTTGGGGCAATGCGCCCAGCGATTGAAGCACAAGAAAAAGGGGACTGTTTTTATTTTATAGCGGATTATCATTCAATGACTTCGCTTTTTGATCCAGTCGAGAGGCGTAAAAATACTTATGGTATAGCCTTAGATTGGCTCTCATGTGGGCTTGATCCTAAAAAAAGTGTTTTCTTTAAACAAAGTGATGTACCTGAAGTATGTGAACTTTACTGGTTAATAGGGAGTTTAACACCTATGGGACTTTTGGAGCGTGCTCACGGTTATAAAGACAAAACGGCAAAGGGTCTTTCAGCTAATTTCGGTCTTTTTTCGTATCCTATTCTTATGGCTGCAGATATTTTGCTCTACGATACGCATATAGTTCCTGTAGGGCAGGATCAAAAGCAGCATCTCGAGATGACGCGTGATATAGCAATTAAATTTAATCTATCTTACGGAGATACGTTTGTCGTTCCAGAACCACGCATTCGCGAAGATGTAGCAGTTGTACCTGGTCTGGACGGGCAAAAGATGAGTAAGAGTTATGGTAATACAATTGATATTTTCGGCGACGAAAAAGTATTAAGAAAACGAATTATGGGTATCGTTATGGACAGTCGTCTTCCCGCTGAACCCAAACCTGATGCAGAAAAAAATATTGCAATCCAACTTTTGAAGTTACTCGCACCTAAAGAGGTAGCTGAAGACTTCGAAAATCGCTTACGAGAAGGGGGATTAGGTTATGGTGACTTAAAGAAAGCGCTTTTCGACTATTACTGGACTACTTTTGCAGAGGCCCGTGTTAGACGAGCCGAGCTGGCAGCAAATCCTGATTATGATGAATCAGTACTTAAGGAAGGTGCTCTTAAGGCGCGTGAAGTAGCGTCTACTGTGATCAAGCGAGCACGCTTGGCCTCTGGTATTGTTTAAATTACTCTTTCTATCGGCAATTCAAGTGCAGCAATTGCTGCCATAATTCGTTGGGCTGCGTTGGGATAACGCATTTTACCATCACTGGGATTATCAAATGAATCCGGTGATAGAGCTGGACCAAAACGTACTCCAACTGAAGTACCTAAACGTAAAGAGCTTTCACGTCCTAGGGCACTAAATGATCCGAAAATACGTGCAGGTATAACAGGCACTTGCATTTTGCAGGCCATCATTCCAACGCCTGGTTTAGCAGGTTGTAACTTACCGTCTTTTGAACGTGTTCCCTCAGGAAATAAAATAACTGATTTTCCGCTACGTAAGGATAAAATAACACGTTTAATAGCGGTTACATCTGCTCCGCCATCTCTATCCACAGGAATTGTTCCAACTCCATCTAGCCACCAGGTAGAGAACCCAGGCTTCCACAGTGTCTTACGCGCGAAAAATGCAACTTCCTGAGGTATATTACATCCTACTATTGGAGGATCGAGTAGGCTCTCATGATTGCAGGCAATGATGAACCCACCTTCTAGAGGAAGATTTTCAACACCCGAAACTTCCCCTCGGAAAAAGGCTTCGTAACTGATCTTCATAATCGTCTGACTTACTCTATAAAGTAGGTTCATGGGCCTTACTTTCCACTGATTGTTTTAGAGATAATGGATGCGAGCTGTGTTATGACTTCAACTAATGTAAGATGAGTAGTATCGATTGCTAGCGCACCTGGAGGGCAGGAGAGCGGATCTTTGGCACGTGAAGAATCAAGGCGGTCTCTTTCGCTTACTTTATCTGACTGGCCTTCTTTTGCCCTTCGTTTACTGCGCTCCTCCAAGTCTGCATGTAAATAAAATCTTAAATCCGCATCGGGAAATATGGCAGAACCAATATCTCGTCCCTCCATAATAAGGCCCGAAAAACCGCGCGACTTAGCGACTTCAGCTTGGCTACGTTCATACGTTTTAAGGGTTTCACGTATCTCCGTAATCGCAGCAAAATGCGAGACTGCTTGATTCACCTCAAGGCCTCTAATTTCTTCACCTGCAACATGGCCAGAAAGTTCCATCTCTGCTCGTTTGCCTGATATTCTTGTCGTTAGTACAAGTGTAGCGAGTACTTGTTTGACAGCTTCTAGGTCAGTATAGTTTACGTTTCGTTTAAGCATTTCAGAGGCGAGTGCTCTAAAATAGGATCCTGTATCAGAATGAAGTAAATTAAACTGTTCGCTCAGGGCACGCGACGTGGAGGACTTTCCTGCAGCGGCTCCACCGTCAATAGCTATGATAATAAATGGCTGAGGGCTCACTTTAGTTTTAGTTTAGGGTCTAAGCGATTCGAGTAATTCAAAAAAGTGAGGAAATGTTTTTGCACAACATTCTGGATTACGAATTGAGAGCCAGGATTTACCGTCACCAAATAAGTCATACGTCCCAAGGATACCGAAACTCATTGCGAATCGATGGTCACCGTAGGTCTCTAGTTCTATAGGACCCATACGAGCAAGTGTTTTAAGTGCCTCTAAATTTGGATTAATCGTAAGAGAATCTTCAGTCTCGACTACCTCTTGACCTAAGGTTCGTAAGTTTTTAACTGCGCCTGCAATTCTATCTGTTTCTTGTCTACGGGTGTGTTCAACGCCGTAGATTCGTGTTGGCCCTTCGAGTATAGGAGTGATGGCAGCTAGGGTAAGAAATGTATCAGAAAATTCTTCAAAATTAATTGATACACCGCGTGCCACACCCTCCTTAAATGTAGAAAGTAGACCGTTATTTGATGCTGTTAGTGAAAAACCAACTTGAGTTAAAACGTCCTGATACGCTATGTCGCCTTGAAGTGATGGAGTGGCTAGAGATTTGAGGTTCAAACTGCCGCGTGATAATAATGGTAGTGTCAGGAAGTAACTTGCTGCAGTGGCATCGGGCTCGATTACATATATTTCTTTTGAACCTGGGGTATCGTATTTACCTGGGTAAACTAGGGTGCGCTCTGCATTGCGCTCTACCTTGATACCAAATTGACGCATGAGCTCTGCAGTCATGGCTACAAAAGGCTCTCTTACAGCTTGTTTAAGGGCGATCTCCAAGGGCGCGTTAGCGAGGGGAGCAACCATCATAATTGCAGATAGCATTTGGCTACTTTCACTAGCATCTAAGGTAATTTTGCCTCCTGAAATACCATGTGCATGGATTTCGATAGGTAAGTAACCTTCTTTTTCTAGGCAGCGAATATCTATACTAAGTTCGCGCAAAGCATCGATCAAGCCCGCCATCGGCCTAGTGCGCATTTTTGGGGTACCATCTAGCATAAATATGCCAGACTGGGCTGCTGCACATAACGCAGTTAAAAAGCGAGCGGTTGTACCAGCAAGTCCAACGAAGAGTTCAGCTTTTTGTGCAGGTATATTTCCTCCTTGGCCGTGAACCAAAATTTCATTTCTTCTGGAATCTTCCTCAACAGTAAACCCAAGTTTACGTAGCGCTTCAGCCATAAGCGCTGTGTCTTCACTAAAGAGTGCTCCTTCGAGTTTGACGGGACCCTTACACAAAGCAGCCAACATCATAGCTCTGTTCGTTAAACTTTTAGAGCCAGGAATTAAGACTTCGCCTTGAACTGGGCGCACAAATGGAACTATTGGGAGTATAGCAGGCAGTGGCATATGACTTAACTTAAAATGAAACGCTCGCGGCATGTTTTGCCGTTATGTAAAAAACGTATAACTTGGGAGTAGCTTTTTTTCTTAAGTGCTCGTTCAAGACGGGTGAGTTCTTTTTTAAAACGGGTAAGCGATTTTAATACCTCTATGCGATTAAGTTCTAATATCTCTTTCCATAATTCAGGATCACTTCCTGCTATGCGAGTTGTATCTTTTAGACCATTACCTGCGTACTTAAGCATATGACTATTACTACCCAGTAAGGAGGAGCAAAGCGTAGAGGCTACTACTTGAGGCAAATGACTTATATTGGCGACTGTTTTATCGTGTTTCTTAGGGCTTATGTAAACTACATGGGCACCTAATCTTTTCCAAAATTGAGCGACTTTTTTGACTGCTGCTTTATTTGTCTTTGGAAGGGGAGTAATAAAACACGTTCTCGTATCGAAAAGGGATTCAGTACTATTCTCCCAACCTGTTTTCTCAGATCCTGCCATAGGATGCGAACCCACAAAGTATGCATGAGGTAAAAGAAGTCGCGTACATTCTTTAACTAGAGCGTCTTTAACACTCCCTACATCTGTCACGATACAGCCTTTAGGAAGGTAGGCTGAAATTTGAGCGACCAAGGGTGTGATTTTACTCACAGGCGAAGCGATAATGACTAAACTTGCTCCTTGTACGGCAGCTTCTGGAGTATCTGCTACGGCATTTACAAAATTCTGTTTTGAAAGCGCTCTTCTCGTGTCTGGGCGTCTTGACCAAACGACGATGCGTTTAGCAGCACGCCTAGAATAGGCAGCCTTGGCAACGGAACCCCCTAATAGGCCAGGTGCTAGAATGGTAATCTGCTCTATCATTACGTATTTTTTTTGCTGAGTGCTAAGATTCGGTTATATTGCTCATGCGTCAGGCTTGATACAGAAAGACGACTATTTCGTACGAGGGCAATCGTTGAGAGTGAGGCTTCTTGCTTGATTTGAGCTAGGGTTACGGGCTTAGAAAGGCCTTTTATAGCCTTTAATTCTACTGCAACCCAGCCTTCCACGTCTGCGGTTTTATCTGGAAAAGCAGTCTTGGTTACCTCAGCGATACCCATAACAGCTTTCGTTTCAACACTTGCATAGAAAAGTACTGTATCTCCAATGCGCATGGCTTTAAGATTGTTGCGTGCTTGGTAATTACGCACGCCGTCCCAAATCGTATGTTTATCCTCAATGAAGTTATCCCAAGAGTATTTATCGGGTTCTTGCTTAACTAACCAAAATTGTGGTTTCATGCTTCTTTAGTACTATATATTACAATGCCTTTAGACGATCCTGAAAAGACCAAAGCTGACCAAGCTATATTTATCTTATATGTCGTATTAGCGCTTTTTGTCAGCTTACCCTTTTTTCTTTTTTTTATGTTCGGCCAAAAGTAGACTAAGTTTCTTAAAATTACCTTATTTTAATTGGATTAAGGTTTGCAGATTACTTGCGTTGTTATCCATTGTTCATGCTCCTATAATGTCCAATGCGGTAATAGATACTGTTACGTTTCAATCTGTTTTAGATGCTCGTAAACGCATCAATGCCTTCGTGCACCGCACTGCAGTTGTGACAAGTTCAACGCTAGATAAATTAAGCGGCACGCGTGCTTTTTTTAAATGCGAAAACCTCCAAAGAACTGGATCGTTTAAGGCGCGAGGTGCTCACAATGCTGTATTTTCTTTAAGCGAAGACGTAATTAAATCAGGAGTTCTTACCCATTCATCAGGTAATCATGCAGCTGCACTTTCGCTAGCCGCAAAGTGCAGGAGTGTTCCTGCTTATATTGTCATGCCACGCGGTGCTCCGCGCTCTAAAATAGATGCGGTAGAACGTTTAGGTGGGATTATTACTTTTTGTGAGCCAACATTGGCATCGCGTGAGGCAGTGGCTGAACAGATTCGCCTGAATACTGGAGCTACATTGATTCACTCTTATAATGATAGTCGCGTGATAGCGGGACAAGGAACTGCAGCCCTCGAATTCCTTGAGGATTATCCTCGTTTGGATGTACTTATTGCACCTGTGGGTGGTGGAGGGTTGTTATCGGGATCTGCTGTAGCTTCACGGGGCGTTTCACCTAACATATCTATATTAGGGGCTGAGCCTTTAGGTGCTAGCGATGCTTATCAATCGATGGCAAAGGGTGAGCTTACTCCAAGTGTTAATCCTCAAACGATTGCAGATGGATTAAAAGCTAGTCTTGGAACACTTGCTTATAAAATATTACGTGAAAATCATGTCGAAATAGTAACCGTGTCTGAAGAAGCGATAGTTTCTGCCATGAAACTCGTTTTCGAAATTTTGAAGCAGGTTATTGAGCCTTCGTCTGCTGTTGGAGTAGCTGCACTGCTTGATCCCGCTAGTAACTTAAAAGGTAAGCAAGTAGGAGTTATTCTATGTGGAGGTAATCTTGATTTAGAACGATTACCTTGGATAACGCTTAAGTGATCAAAGTTTTAGGTCTCCAATCAAATACTCTGCAGCTCAGTTACTATTTAGATACTCCCAAAAAGTTTCCATATCCTACAACAATTGTGGATAGAATTAGTACTGCAATTCCTGCTGCTATTAAGGTGTGTGCCTTATTGCTTGAACCCTTCCATTCGTGAAGTATCCAGCCCCACATGGTTGAAAATATGATAATGCTCGCCATGTGAAGTGTCCAACTGCTGAAAGCAAATTTTCCCATTTGAGTCTCTCCCATAGTGTAGAAGAAGAATTGAAAGTACCATGTTGTTCCTGCAATTGCTGCGAAGAGGTAATTTTTAAGGATTGGAACCTGAAGATTTATTGCTCCGCTACTATGCGTAACGCTATCTCGGTCCATTTCACTACTCGCTACCTGTAGTGTTGCATGTTGGGGTTTTGCAGTAGCTGCCATGTATTGATAGCCTGTTTTATTTTTTATATTTAGCATAACGCACCATATAAAATTTGTCGTAAATCCTCCTAATAAAACTATGACTAACTTGGGAAGGCCCGTCCAAATTTTAGTCGTTCCTGCTGCAAGTGACGCATCTCCAATTGGATTGGCGGCCGTAAGAGCGAAAGCAAAACAAGCGCTCATAATTCCAGAAAATGTTGCTACGAGTACGCCTTTTTTAAAGTTGAATTCAGCTACAGTCTTCTTTTTGTCCTCATCTGGCATTTCACGTTCTTTTGTAAAACCAGCGAGTGCTGCAATAGCTATACCTAGCATGCAAACGCCTACTCCAGCTAGCGTAACTTGTCCCGCAGTTGTAGAAGCGATCTCACCTATATTCTGGGCGACAGGAATAGTTGGTAAAATTGATTTGAAAATAGGCGGTAAAAGTGTTCCGAACGCAGCACAGTAGCCCAAAGCTACACCCATGCCCAAAGACATGCCTAGGTATCTCATAGTAAGACCAAACGTAAGTCCTCCAAACCCCCAAAGAACGCCGAAGAAGTAAGTCCACCATAACGTGCTTGGTGATTGTTGACTAATAACGTGCCATAAATCGTGGGTAAGTAATGAAGCTAGCATCCAAGGACAAATGATCCATGAAAATACTCCACCTACTAGCCAGTAGGTTTCCCAGGACCATTTTTTTACGCCTCGGTAGGGTACATAAAATGAACCAGATGCTAATCCACCTAGCCAATGAAAAATAACGCCGAAAAAGGGATTTGGGGTCATACTTTATACTATTTTTAAAGGTTATCTATATAAGTAGTTAATATAAAATTACATTTTATTTAAGATGGAATACCTCAGTTAAGACTTTACTTATAGGACTATGGTCTGGATTTGAAGGCATAATTTCACTCATATATTTCCACCATTTTTTACAGATATCAGTTGATGCTATTTTATTCCAAATCTCTAGATCTTCTATTTCTACATAGCCAAAAAGTTGATTCGTTTGTGGGCTGTGGAAAATAGAGTAGTTATGTGCTCCATGCGCTTTAAGGGCTTGTTCTAACTCGGGCCAAATAGGGGAGTGTCGTTTTGTATATTCCTCTAATTGGCCTTCATTAATAGACATATTAAATCCAAGTCTTTTCATAGGTTTAAATTATAAATTTAGTACTATACTAAACTAGACTTAAGCGTAACTTCCACCGCGTGAAAGGTTAAGTTCTTCTCGACGTCTACGTCTTTCGTTTGCAGCACGAATTTCATAATTTGATCTTCGATTTTCTGCTATAGGATCTAAAGGCAGTCCTTTTTTCTTACGCCAGGTGTTAATTGCAGGCCTAACGTCGGTGAAGAATGCTTCTTTTAAAATAAGCTCTGCAGCAACTACATCATGATTTGATTGAGCTTTCTTGAGTGCTTTATGATCTACTATAGCTGCTTTAGCATAAAGTTCTTGAGCCATGATTACAGTCTGCAGGGTAGCCTCTACTTTTGGTTTTTCATTGTGAGACTGATCTATCATGTAAGCGATGTTCGGCATTTTTCCATGATCTGATCCATACGTATGTATCTCATGGAAGATACGAAAGGCTTGATAGGGATCTATAGAGCCAAATGTTAAATCATCATCAGCGTAACGTCGGTCATTAAAATGGAATCCTCCCAGCATTTCCTCATCGAGTAAAAAGGCTACAATTTGCTCAATATTTTGTCCCGAGTAGTGATGGCCAGTATCTACTAGAACTTTAGCTTTCTTACCTGCCTTTTTTGAGTGAATATATGCCATTCCCCAATCAGCTATATCTGTAGCGTAAAAAGCAGGTTCAAACGGTTTATATTCTATCAAAAGAGTTTGGTTTTTACCCAGCATTGCATGACATGCTTGTAAGCTTTCTGTTAATGCATGTTTTCGATCACGAATACTATCTTGACCTGGATAATTTGTTCCATCTGCAAGCCAAAGTGAAATTAAATCACTTCCAACAGCGTGGCTAATTTTTATGGAATCTTTGCAATGAGCTAGGGCATGTTTTCTAATTTCAGGATCTCTATGAGTGAGGGAACCCCATTTGTACTCTTGGTCTTGAAATAAATTAGGATTAATTGAGCCTATTTTAATTCCGTATTTTGCAGCAAGTCGTGCTACTGATTTTGGATCAACTCCAGGTAAAAAATCCCACAAAACATGAACGGCAACCGTCGGGCAACATCCTGTGAGTCGATTGACATAACCCGCATCTGCAAGTTTATCATTTAAATCTATTGCTGACGCATCTTGAAAGAATTTTCCAAAACGCGTGCCTGTGTCAGCGAATCCCCAGCTTGGAATTTCAATTACAAAATCATCTAAAGCGACTCGTGCAGCATTTAATTGTTTAGTATTCATAATAGAGCTTGAACTTGAATTAATATAAAAGTGTGAATTTTATTAAGAGCGTTTAGAGTCCAGTGTTGAACCCTCAATCCATTCAGCGGCAATCATTGTCGTTGAAGCTTTTTCTGGTATGCCACGTTCATTACGTTGGAGTTGAGCGATCAGTAGCTCGACTGCACGTGATCCCAAAAGCCTAGGCTGCAAATCTAGTCCAGAAAAAGAAGTGTTATCTAGTTGTGTTAGATTAAGACAAAAAAAACCTACATCCTCTGGTACCTTAAGTTTACACTCTTTTATCCATTCAATTGCAACTGGGGAGTGACCTATAACTACATCGGGTTTGTATTTTTTAAACCATGTTAAGAAACGTGATTTAGAAAATTCTTCTGTAATGAGAGCAGGAATATGAATATCAGTTTTATGCGTAGAGTGATAGGCTAAGTATGCAGCTTCCCATCTGTTTTGCAGACGCTCATCTTGGTGGCTTTGTAAAAAAAGCCCTAAACGTTTGTATCCAATACGCTTTAACCTGTTAAGCGCATCAAGCAAGGATCTATAGTGATCACAACATACTGCGTTTAGAGCAGGATTCTCTATCATATAGTCCGTATAGACACCGGAATAACACGACCAGTCTAACTTTGCTAAGTCGGGATCTTTCCACGTTGGTAAAACGAGTACACCTTGGATTCCACGCGTCTTAAGTATATTATCTAAACGCGATAGGTGGATACCCTTTTCACTTAGTACAAACGATTGTAGTTTGTAGCCTAATTCTGCACTGCGCTTCTTTGCACCCTCGACTAAAGCCTCATGAAAGCGATTTCCCAATAAAGGACGATCCGGTTCATCTAAATCTATAGCTGCTAGCCCTCCTCTAAATGCTCTGCCTTGAGAACGACGTATTTCAGACATCAAAGCCCCTGCTAGTGGGTTTGGTTTATAACCTGCAGCATTAGCTGCTTCCCAAATACGTTTTGCTGTATCTGGCTTTACTCGTTTAGAACCTCTTAGAGCATCAGAAACAGTAGTTCTAGATACGTTTAGCAACTTAGCCAAAGATCTTATCGTAGTGGAACTCATGTATGGAGTCGTACCATTACATTATGGAACTTAAAAACGCTTAACAGTGGGGTGGGGATTAAACTATCAGTAAACTTTAAGAATTTTGAACTCTTTTACTTAAAACAAGCAAGTTTTTCATGGTTTTTTTTAAATCAAATAATTTACGATTAAATAGGTATGACAGAGTAAGATAATATCGGACTGTCTGAACGTATATGCTTTGATGCTATTTTGAGGTAAATATAGTAAGCCTAAACTTTTATATTTCTCGGTGAGCGCCTAAGCTTGGCAAGTGATTTAAACTGTGTCCGAATCAGTACATCAATGACTAAAGCGTTATCTGAAGTTCCTGCGCCTGAAATTCCTAATCACAAAAAAACAGTGATGGGTATATTAATCGCTTTAAGCGTTTCGCATATGCTAAACGATTTGATCCAGTCGCTAATACCATCGATTTATCCTCTTATTAAGACTAACTTTAAACTTAATTTCGCACAGATTGGTCTTATCACATTTACGTTCCAATGTACGGCTTCACTTCTTCAGCCTCTTGTTGGTATTTATACAGACCTAAAGCCTAAGCCCTACTCACTAGCAGTGGGTATGAGTTTTACCCTGATTGGTTTAGGGATGCTCGGATTTGCCTCGGACTATAGTTACTTAATTCTTGCAGCAGGTATGGTAGGTATAGGCTCTGCAGTTTTTCATCCCGAAGCCTCTCGTGTAGCTAAACTCGCATCTGGGGGTAAATTTGGATTCGCTCAATCTTTATTCCAAGTTGGCGGTAATTTAGGATCAGCAATAGGACCCTTACTTGCAGCTGCTATCGTGATACCTCGAGGACAGTTGCACATTCTTTGGTTTTCAATTCTCGCTTTCATTGGTATTATCGTTTTGTCGAAGGTAGGTAATTGGTATCGTAACCATCTCATAGAACTTAAGAGAGCTGGTCATAAGGAACATATTCACTTGCCGCATGGTATATCGCGAGGAAGGGTTGTTTTTTCTATATTCATATTAATGGCTCTCATTTTTTCTAAATATTTCTACTTAGTAAGTCTTTCTAATTATTTTACTTTTTACCTCATAAGTAAATTTGGAGTGGGTGTGCAAACTTCTCAGGTATTTTTGTTTATATTCCTTTTTTCTGTGGCTGCCGGAACGATTATCGGAGGACCTATCGGAGATCGTATTGGAAGAAAATACGTAATTTGGGGATCAATACTTGGCGTGGCTCCCTTCACTCTTATTTTGCCTCACGTAAATTTAGTATGGACGGTTGTTTTAACAGTACCGATAGGAATTATTTTAGCATCAGCTATGTCAGCTATACTTGTTTATGCGCAGGAATTACTGCCCGGCCGCACAGGACTTGTATCAGGATTGTTTTTCGGCTTTGCTTTTGGGATGGGTGGATTGGGAGCTGCTCTGCTAGGACGTCTGGCTGATCACACGAGCATTGAGTATGTTTACCAGGTGTGCGCTTACCTTCCTCTTATAGGACTTTTGACCGTCTTTTTACCTCATTTTGAACAAACCAAAGTGAAGGCCTAGTTGACCCCTGCTAGATGCTGTTAACTCAATAGGATAGCCCGATCTTAAAGACCAGGTTTCGTAATCAATAGTTCAAGGCAAAAGCTATTCTTTAGCCACTGGCTCGACGATTCCGTTTCGTTCATCATGGAAGTTGTTTGTATCTAAACCATCTAACACGAGGACAGCTTGTACTGAAGAAACGAAAGCTCTGTCACTCCAACTCCAAACGATTTCACTGGCTTGATTAAATTCTACAATTTGACGGCCTGAATTGTTATGGCCTGCTTTATGACCCTGCCAATTTGCTACTACAATGTTTCCATTGTTTAGTACTTGAAATAAAGCATAGAAGTAGGGGTTAACATCTTCAGGAACTTGTTCTTTAGAACCAAATTTACGAACAATCTTACCTGACTGATCCTCTTCAATCATAAATGAGGATCCACCCTTTAAGGTTAAGCCGTAGCCTGCAGACATTACTACATTTCCGTTCGGTAAACGGACGGCTTTCCAAACATGATTAAATCCGTTTACTGGATAATCTTTGATCCAATTTCCCTCTCTGTCACCTTCACGGAATTCGGTATTACATGCTACGAGATAGGTGCCTTGTGCAGTTTCACGTGCTAAGCGCGCGTAGTCACCAACATAAGTAGTGCGTTTAACTAACGCGCCTTGAGGCGAGAATTCACCAAATACGACGTGGCGTCCTGTAGGGTCTCCTAATGGGCTTGAACCTTTGTTTTTCTTAGGTAAGTCAAAATCAACTCCGATGACTAACGTGTTACCATTAGACAAGCGTCTTACTGAAGAAACATCATGGTAGTTAGAAACATCACTAAGCATTTTTCCTGTGGCGATATCAATGATTGAATAACCTTGGTCATGACTAATTAGAAGTTGTTTATTTCCTATTAACTGCATGTCACGTGGATGTTCTTTACCAATGTGAACTAGCCAATTAGTAGATGGCATATTCTCATCCACATGCATCATATTACTTAACCCTTCATCGATCGCTAAAAACTCATGTCTTATAGGAGCTGAGAAAGCATTGAGCTGTAGCAAGCAAAGTGCGGATAGCGTGAACCAAGGTGTGCTAGGTAATTTCATAGGATGAATATATTCTTAAAAGACCGTACAATACGTCAAACTCGATTAGTTAGATAAAGGTTATTATCAATGCAGTACTGAGCGTCTCTCATAGATGGAACACAATAAGGTCATAACTTGATTAACCGATATGGCCTGCATGCAAAGATTATTGCTACATTCAGTTTGGCGGCTGTTGAAAGCGTTAACGCATGGACTGCAAGCGATACCTGCCCATAAGGGATGGCTTCGCGGACCTGGGGCAGAAAAAAGAAGGGGAGTTTCTGGACCAAATAAAGAGATGGTATCTATACGTGTGAGTGCTGCAAAATGGGCAGGGCCGCTGTCATTTGTTACAAGCACATGCGCCATACTATAGATAACTAAAAGTTCTTTTAGAGATGTTTTACCTGCGAGCGATACACAACGCGCGGATTTAACTTCCGACACCAAAGCTTCAATTTGTAGGGTTTCGTTAACAGCGCCTGTAAAGCCTATATAGAGTTCCGGGTAGTGCTCGATAAGTTGGCGAGCAAGACTTAAATAGTTAGATTTATCCCAACGTCTTAAAGGAAGTAAATCACTTGCGTTTGCATTAAGAAGAATTAGCGGAGCTCCCGTAGGTATACCGTTTGAACGCAATAAATCTGTGATTGCTTTTTTTTCTTCTTTGGAAGCTATAAATTCTGGTAGTTGTCTTATACTTATATCTGAAATGGGATAGGTGGGTAGTTGTTTTGGGTCTGTATCAAGCGCTAGTACTAGGCTTGAGAACGTACGTGAAGTATGGAGATGAGGATTGTATAAAATTCTGTGCGTAAATAAATTTCCGCGGTAAGGTCCCTCCCCAAAGTAGGTATGAAAACCAACACTTACTTTAGTACCAGAAAGAAAAGCTATAATTGCAGAGGAACGCGCAAAAAATTCCATATCTATACACGCATCTATTTTACGTTTACGGATTTGGCTAAGTCGTTTCAGGCAACTTCCTATCATTGCGAGGGCAGAACGCGTATCTATTGTTAGTACATTTTCTTTAGGAATAATCCCAAGTAAATCGACAACAAATCGGTTTTCTTCAAAAGCTAAAAAGTAGACGTTTTTTGATCCGACTCGATCAACGGCGCGGCTAAGAGCGTCGTAAGCGAGAATCGTTGAGCCTTGTTCGGCTAGTTTAACAAAAAGAATTGATGCTGGTTTAGATTGATTACTCGAGCTAAAAGCCTGGGATAGTCGTTTCAGGCCAGAGAGAAACCAGCATACAGGTGCCCCGAGGTATCGATCTATGGCCAATAGTCGTTTTGCATTACTGCTAAAACGAGTGATGGCAGTAGGTGAGGTAGGCCTGCTTTGCTTGGTCATCTTGTAAAATCATTATGTGGCACAACATATCATGCAAGCCCACAAGGTATTATGACGTTTACTCTGGGCTTTAAAGGAGTAGTTTTTTTTAATGATTCAGACTATGCGTTCATTCCTTGCTAGCTTAATTATTTTTTTGGGTACTCCACTCATAATAAGTCGAGCTGCGACTACAGAAAAAGAGGTATGGAATGTTGCCGATATACTCGCCCACTTAGATACAACTACTCAAATTTACGGCGTACCTAAAGCTGTCGTATTAGATGGCTACTCTTGCGGTTTTTTTAATGGCAGCGCAGACGCCATAACGGTAGCAAAAAACCCCTTTCTTGGAGCTACTTCGTTTACTATACAGGTTTTAATTAAACCTGATTCAACGGGTAAGCCTGCTCAGCGCTTTATTCATTTAGAAGATAAAGCTCGCAGACGTTTAATGGTTGAGTTGCGTATTACTGATCAAGGCCAATGGGCCATGGATACCTTTCTTAATTCTGATAAAGGTAGCCATCCCTTACTCGATATGGCTTATGTGCATTCTTGTGATCAGTGGCATTGGGCATGTCTTGTTTACAATGGCCATACTATGACAAGTTATGTAGATGGAAAAAAAGAACTTAGTTATGATCTAACTTTTTCACCCATGATTATGGGTTCCATATCCATAGGGTCTCGTTTAAATCACATCTATTGGTTTAAAGGTGCAATAGCAGACATACAATTTGATCGTAAAGCCTTAGATGTAACTGAACTTCATCAATTTCCTAGTCAAAGAAAGTAAACTTTTTATCTTAATTTGATAAATATTGATTCTATTTCAGGGAGTATGCTGGCATAAAATTTGGTCGATAACAGCGATTTGCTTTTATTAAAAAAGATGGCACATTGTAATGTAATAACAGTCTTATAAATATACTGTTTTAACTTTTTTATTAAATACTAACATGAAACTCGGAAAACTATGCTTAACAGGTACTTTCTTAGTACTAGCATTTAGCTCTAGCTGTTTTGCTGATACCAGTGAAAACGGATCAGCTTCATTAATTCCAAGCCAAATAATATATTCTCCTCGCTTACCTACGCCTAGTGAATTGGCCAAAGTTTCAGCGGCTCAAGGCTCCACGATTGGGCAAATCACTCAAACTGCGGATAGTATAACAGTGCAGTACATTTTGACTAACGGCCAAAGAAATACGGTGGCTTATCGTGATTTATCCTCAATAGATTCAAGTACTAACGAACAAACTGTAATTGCTACGCCTACAAGTCCTGCACCTGTAGTTGTTACGTATCCATCTCCAAGAACTGTTATTTATACAGAACCCTCATATTATTACAATTATCCTTACTACGACCCTTGGTTCGTTCCCGTTGGACTTAGCATAGGTTTTGGATGGCATAGCGGGTACGGGCATGAGCGTTTTGAACATGAGCGCTTTGAACATGAAGACTATAGGCATGGTGGGACCGGCCATAGACACTAAAATCAATTGATTTTAAATACTTAGAAAGTACCTTAAGTACTAAATGCATCAGTTTAAAGCTGATGCATTTTTTATTTCTACTGGTTGACCATAAACACTGATTGAGAGAATGTAGATAGATGATTAGTTTTATACCCCGATACCTTTTTGTTTTAACTCTTTTAGTTTCCTGCGCTTTTGCATCTGAACTTCCTGATACGTGGAAGCCTGTACCCGCGGTTATTACTGTAAGTGATACTGGCATACCATCGGATGCTATCGTTTTGTTCGACGGCTCTAATAAAGACGCATGGTGTTCTGCAAAATCACCTTCAGAACCGGCTCCATGGAGAATTGAGGATGGTGCACTTGTAGTTGTACCTAATTCAGGTGATATTATTACAAAATTACCTCTTAAAGACGTTCAGCTTCATATAGAATTTCGTGAACCTGTTGAAGTGAAAGGTTCTAGCCAAGGTCGTGGTAATAGCGGGGTTATTTTCATGGGTTTGTATGAACTGCAGGTTCTGGACTCTTACAATAATCCAACTTATGTTAAGGGCCAAGCAGGTGCTGTTTATAATCAACATGCACCTTTAGTTAATGCATCAAAAAAACCAGGCGAATGGCAGAGGTACGATGTTGTTTGGATAGCACCTCGTTTTGCTGATGACGGATCCTTATTAAAACAAGCGCGTATAACAGTGTTTCACAATGGGGTGCTAGTTCAACATGACTTTGCTGTTCAAGGCCCAACAAGTATGAATAAACCCAAATATAAAATGCACCCTGCAAGCTTACCACTTAAATTACAAGATCACCATAATCCAATTGCATTTAGAAATATTTGGGTGCGCTTATTAGATAAAACAGAATAAAGCTAATTTTGTGAAAAGTTTTAGCACAAAGCATACAGTTATAGGAATGATTCATGTAGGTGCATTACCAGGAACACCACTCAATCACCTATCGCTGTCCCAGATTGAGCAATTAGCACTCAAAGAGGCTAAGGTTTATGCTTCGTGTGGAGTTGATGCCATTATGATAGAGAATATGCATGATATTCCTTATCTTAAAGGTTATGTCGGACCAGAAATTGTTGCGTATTTATCTATCGTAGCTCGATCCATAAGAAGTATTCTAAAAATCCCAATCGGAATTCAAATTTTAGCTGCTGCAAATAAGGAAGCACTCGCTGTAGCTTCAGCAGCTAGTCTTAATTTTATTCGTGTTGAAGGATTTGCTTTTGCTCACGTAGCAGATGAAGGGCTGATTGAATCATGTGCTGCGGATTTGCTTAGGCTACGAAAAACATTGGGTGCAGAAGCTATTCAGATATGGGCTGATATTAAGAAAAAGCATAGTTCCCATGCGATAACCTCAGATGTATCACTAGCAGAAACAGCACATGCTTGTGAATTTATGTGCGCTGATTCTGTTATTGTTACGGGTACAAAAACAGGAGTTGAGCCAAAATTAGATGAGGTAGTCAGTGTTAAAGATGCGGTCTCGCTCCCTGTATATCTTGGTTCAGGAATTAACCACAAAAACATCGGCTCCTTTAAGGGGAAAGCCGATGGTTATATTATAGGATCTGATTTTAAAAAGGACGGTAACTGGAAAAATTCTGTAGACGCTAAACGAATAGATAGGTTTTTAACTGCGCTTCATTCATCTTAAATTAATGACAATTAAGCTGCGAATTGATCATTGAATTCAATGATTTGAGAATGACTTATTGTATTACGGTCTTTAAGGTCAAAGATAACTTTAGGTTCCCAGAGATGTGATCTTAAAGGAGTTAAGACACGCCTTGGAATGTCTGGACTTATGAGATGACTTAAAATCGTTAAAGTTTGTTTTGATGCGGGTAGGCCTAGCCATTCTAGAATCCCAAAAATACCAGCTCGCTCATACATAGCATTGATTTCACTCCACTCTGGATCCGTAAATCCGCGCAATAATTCATGCGCTGCGAGAAACGAAATAAGAGCAGGTGTTTTTTCCAAATCATCAATCAGTTTATAACACTGGTTAACAACATAGAGAGCTTCTAATTTTCCGTATTTAAAGAGATCTACGAGATTACGAATACGATAGGGGACAAAGTCCATATACTCATTCCATTCTTCAGTGCTGATTGTTGCTGCTGCTGAGGCATAGAGATCAACAGTGGGACTGATTGATATCCACCCCCTGCTTGTTTCACACTCGATTTGTAATGATGGCCAAGGTGTAGCGCGAAAAGCGGTTCCGTAATGAAACCACGAAAGATGAGCGGGAGAAGATACTTCGAATTTTGAGTTATAGTTCATGAATAAGACTATATCAGGCCAAGTGAGACATTGCTTGTCCCAGCCTAAAATATCTGAAATACTTATTTTATGGTTGAACGCGCTCAACTCTCACGGCCTCCGCTAGAGCGAATGCTTAGGATTCACGATATACTACGACGTGGAACCCTAGTGAATTGTACACGCCTTTGTACAGAACTTGAGGTATGCCGTAAGACTATTGTGCGCGACATTGGGTTTATGCGTGACAGATTAGATCTTCCTATCGAATTTGATGCTCAGATTCAGTCGTACCGCTATACTCAGCCTGTAACTTCCTTTCCGACAGTACAGGTGTCAGAAGGAGAACTTGTAGCCCTACTTGTTGCACGTAGGGCTTTGGAGCAATACCGAGGAACTCCCTTCCATAGGCAACTTGAGGTAGCGTTCGATAAGTTAGCAGCAGGACTTAAAGATAGAATTTCATTTTCGCCTGCAGATGAATTGGGCAGCGTATCTTTTAAGAATATAGGTTTAGGTAAAACAGACCTAACCGTTTTTAATGCGCTAAGCTTAGCTGTTTTAAAACAGCTACAGGTTACTTTTAAATATAAAAAACCAGGTGGTAAGAAAACTGATCTTAGAACAATTCAACCGTATCACTTAACGCACCGTGAAAATCTATGGTACTTGATCGGCTTTGATTTAGAGCGTAATGCACTAAGAACCTTTGCTTTACCGCGTTTAGATTCAGTCGTAGTAAGTAAAATAGAATTTACACGACCAAGTGATTTTTCTCCTGAGAAATTCTTTTCCAACGCAATGGGTGTTTTACAAGGTGATGGAGATCATAGCGTAGTAATTCGTTTTACAGCGCAGAGTGCCGACCGCGTCAAGGAAAGGGAATGGCATGAATCCCAGGTAATGCTTGAGTTACCAGATGGTAGATTAGAATTAAGGCTTAGGCTTGGAGCCTTAGAAGAGGTTGTAACCTGGGTTTTGCGTTGGGGAACTTCAGCTGAGGTGATTGAACCTACTCAATTACGAGACCGATTACGTACAATTTCTGAGTCGCTTCACAGTATTTATAAATAATAACATATAATTATAAAACCATCTCCTTTTAATATGAAGTCAGTAAAATCTCTTGGTGTAGTTGAACTTAATCACGTGGCTCTCGCTGTATCCAATCTCGAATTAAGTAATGCGTTCTTTAAGGACGTCCTTAAACTAGAGATGTTGCCTCGTCCTGCTTTTGACTTTCCAGGTTCCTGGTTCAGATTAGGTACCACTCAGGAACTTCATTTGATTGGTGGTCGTAAAGCACCTCGCTCAGACGCCGATCAACAGGCCGGCCATTTAGCTCTTAAAGTTGCGGATGTATCTGTTGTTGATGCCCATTTAAAAGGTTTAGGGCTAACCTATCTTGGTCCTTGGAAGAGACCAGATGGAGCGACTCAACTCTTCATTGCAGATCCAGATGGCAACTGGATAGAATTTTTTAGTCCAGCCTATGATTAGTCTACTTGAATAAGATTTTGCAAAGCGATTGATAAAATCAATTACTTAATCGCATAGCTTCTAGCGTTTCCCAACGAGCAAATGCTGTAGCGTGATCTTCCTCTAGCTTTTCGAGTCGCTGACTTGTTTTATTAAATAAAGCAGGTTCTTTTTGATAGAACGTGGGATCAGCTAATTGTGTAGCTAGCGATGCCTGCTCTTTTTCAAGTGCCTCAATTTGTGAGGGTAGAGCATCTAACTCTTTTTGCTCTTTATTTGTAAGCTTACGGCCTTCTTTTGAAGTCTTTTCTTTTTTTAAATCTGCAGGTGCTTTGACTGCTAAAGCTGGGTTTGGTTTTGGCAATGATTTTTGTCTTAGCCAGTCTTTGTAACCACCTACGTAGTCCCCTATAGCTCCATTACCTTCAAATACGAAAGTAGATGTAACAACATTATCTAAAAATTCACGATCGTGACTAACAAGCAGAAGCGTTCCGTTATATTCAACGAGTAAGTCCTCAAGTAAATCGAGTGTTTCCGCATCTAAGTCATTTGTTGGCTCGTCCATGACAAGTACGTTACATGCCTTTGTAAAGAGACGTGCTAGGAGAAGGCGATTGCGTTCCCCTCCAGATAGTACTCCTGCTGGAGTTCGAGCTCTGCTTGGTTCAAAGAGGAAGTCCTGTAAATAGGAAATAACGTTCTTTGAATGACCATTTATGAATACGGTAGAATTTCCATTAGCAATGTTATCCGCTACCGTTTTCTTATCATCTATTTGTTCTCTGAGTTGATCAAAATAGACTACCTCAAGCTTGGTGCCATGTTTGATCGTTCCCTCTGTAGGCGCAATTTGATCAAGAAGAATTTTAATTAAAGTAGTCTTACCCGCACCGTTTGGCCCTATCAGTCCAATCTTGTCACCACGTATGATTGTAGTCGTGAAATCTTTTACAAGGTAATCTCCATTAGGCCATTTGAAGGAAAGTTTTTCTGTTTCAATTACCTTAACTCCCGATCTTTCGGCTTCTGCAAGTTTTAGGTTAACACTTCCTGTACGATCTCGGCGTGCGCTGCGTTCTGCACGCATTTCCATTAATTGATTGATACGACTTTGTGCTCGAGATCTTTGAGCTCTTACACCGCGGCGAATCCATGCTTCTTCTTGGGCAAGCTTCTTATCAAATAAAGCTTGTTGGCGTTCAACTTGCTCAAGCACCTCTTGTTTGCGGACTAAGTAGGTATCATAATCACATGACCAACTTGCCAAGCGTCCTCGGTCTAATTCAAGAATGCGCGTTGCCATTTTACGTAAAAAAGCACGGTCATGGGTGACAAAGAGTAAAGAGAGGCGACTTTCGATTAAAAATTCCTCCAACCAAATAATAGATTCTATGTCCAAATGATTGGTAGGCTCATCAAGTAGAAGTAAGTCAGGCTGTCCTGCGAGTGCTTTGCCTAAAAGTGCACGACGTTTAAGACCACCTGATAGTAGAGAAAATTCTGCGAGTGGATTTAACTGAAGTCTTTCAATTAAATTTTCTACTCTTACATCACGTTCCCAGTCTTCTTCGTGATTACCGTTTTCCCTTAATCCCGATAGAACGATATCATGTACAGAACCTTTTAAATCTGTGGGTACTTCTTGAGGTAGCCATGTAAAGTAAGCTTTTTCAGGTCTAAAGATATCTCCTTTGTCAGGTTGTATCTCCCCAGTAATGAGTTTCATCAACGTTGATTTACCCGCTCCATTACGCCCAACTAAACACACGCGTTCCCCTGTATCAATTTGTAGATTTGCTTTATCTAAAATTGAAGGTCCGCCAAAGGCTAGGCTAACATCAAGTAAACTTAAAAGTGAGGGCATTCAGAAACCAACGTAGAGAGTTCACTCTAATCGTGCAATGCCTAGAAAATAATTCTTTTTTTAGATCAAGTATTATTCTAACTGTTTACGAAAAGCTTCAAATTGAGCTTTAATTGTTTGAATTTCAGTTTTTAAAGCAGCTAAGTCATTTTCTAACTTTAAAACGCGCTCCGGCTCAACGCGAAGGGGAGCTAATGTTCCCTCAGTCTTAAGTATTGGGCTTGATTCATCTATGAGCGGAGCACCTGAAAAGAGATGCATGTAACGTTGCTCTTTAAATCCGGCTTGACGCGGAAGTTTGATCACGAGTTTTGTGCTAGGTCGTGTAGAAAGATATTCAAGTACTTTTTCTACTTCTTCTAGACTTTCGAATTCGTGCATGCGTGCAGAACGTGTCCGTAATTCTCCTAATGTTTGGGGCCCACGAAGCATAAGATTGCACAACAGAGCTATTTCTGGACGGGCAAGATCTACATCTGTTTCTGCAAATCGGTGTGAATATTTAGGCACGCGGCTGTCAGCTCCTTTAAACAAATTTGCTAAGCGTTTATCACGTAGGCCTTCAAGTGCTCGCATCACTTCATATTCTTCCAAATTCATTACTGGCTCACGGTTTGAAGTCTGATTGCAGGCGGCGGTAAGACTAACTAGACGGATAGGGTAGTATTCAGGCGTAGTAATCTCTTTTTCAATAAGAGAACCCAATACACGTACTTCATGTGCATTTAATAAAATAGATTCCGATTCGGCCATAATGATTAAATAGTAGATAAACAGACTTAGGCGAACAAGCTTTTGACTTTAAGATGCTATATCAAAAAGACTTGTTAGAGGTAATATGTTTCTAAGGAGACCCTACGTTTAGCAACTTAAGTGCCATTAAAGCTAGGTCTATTATTACCTAAGTTATTGAAAGAGAAGATGGTGGCGACTCCCGGAATCGAACCGGGGACACATAGATTTTCAGTCTACTGCTCTACCGACTGAGCTAAGTCGCCAACAAACAAAGAGTTATTAGGTGCGTTCTGGCTCTCTTCGGCAAGCGGAAATTACAAACGTTTCATGCTTCGCATTTAAGCACATATATTATGCCCTGAGTTGAACCAATAGCTAGAAAGCGATCATCCCATGACCATGCTATCTTTGTTGCTGCTGCCGGCATCTTGACAGTAGCTCTTAGAGGGTTTCTGCGTTCAGGGCTCCATAGTTGTATGGTGCCGTCTTGAGATCCTGTGGCCAAAATACCATGAGAATTCTGAAAAGCTAATGCACAAACGGGGCCATCGTGGGGGAGCATATTGGGTTCCCTTCCTTCTGGTCCTGCTCCAGAGCAGTCCCATAAACAAGCGTCTTTACCGCCACTCGTAGCAAGCCAGCGACTCGTTAGATCAAAACTTAAATGTTTAACTTTACCTTCGTAGCCGCTCATATGAAGTTCAGCATCTTCTGAGGGAATCCATAAGTGAACACTTGGATCAGCGTTTCCTGACACAAGCCAGCGACTACTCGGAGACCATGCAAGGGTATTAATACCGTTAGCATAAGGAAGTTCTTTTTGTAGAATCCAATCATCGCTATCCCATAATTTAATTCCTCCAAAATGAGCTGCAGCTAGACAGCCACCTTCTGGATCCCACGCTAATGCAGAAATTGTTTTTGGAGCATCGGGTAATTGTTTATGGACGGATCCATCTGTTTTTAAAATACATAATTTTTTACCAGACGAAACAGCGAGATGAGTTGTAGATTTCACCTTAGGCCTAAACCCAATATTTTCTATCCAATCATTTCCTAGGTTAACAGTAAGGGTGTGTTGACCTGCATGTGGATCCCAAAATTTAACACACCCGTCTTGTCCACCACTTGCTAAGACCTGTGAGTCAGGGGAAAAGCGTAAGGTATGTGTGCCCGCTTCATGGCCTAAAACACTCATTCTCTTTATGCCATCTTTAGTGCCGAATACTTCTATAGGACCCGAACTCGAAGCTACAGCGAGTAATAATCCATCTTTGGACCAGTCTAAATCCATGACATAGTCCTCTAACTGTGCTGCCCAAAACTTGGTTAGATTCATGCTAGGCACGCTTTGAATGATGCATTTAGCGATGATCTATCTAATTTTTTGCCTATAAAAACGAGTGTATTCATTCGAGCATCATTTCCCCATTCACGGTCGAATTTAGCATCAAAAAGCATATGTACCCCTTGGAAAACAAGTCGTTTGGTACTTCCTTTAACAGAGATAACTCCCTTCATTCGGTAGATATCATTTCCTTTGATACGTAGTAAATCGCTTATCCAAGTATTAAGTTTTTTACCATCTAACTCACCAGCTTCATGTATACCTACGGATGTAACTTCTTCATTGTGAGTATGGGTTGGGTGATAGTCGTGCTGCCACTCCGGTTTAATTGTCTGTAAGTTTATTTGAATATGCAGAGCCACTTCAGAGCATTGTTCAAAGACCACATATAGACCTGGTTTTGGAATCTCTAGTTTGAATTTTCCATTTCCGTCTTTTAGCTCGAGACGATTTAAAGTGGCTCCAATAGCAACCGTCTCCGATTCAGTAACATGTTTCTCCCAATCAGAAAATATTTTTAAGGCTAAATCCCGTGCGCTGTTAATATCTTTTTCGAGCAATGAATTTACAGGTAGAATTACTACATCAAGTTCATTTTCATTACGCACATGATCATGGTGATGATCATGCCCACAGTCGTGATGGTCATGATCATCATCTGCGTGGCCAATGATTAAGTCATGTCTTCCCTCAGGTAGAGTATAGGCACCTGCCCATTCAAAGGGGTACTCAGGTTCTAAAAACGCAGGATCAATCTCGGTAGCACGACTTAAATTGAAGCCACCCACATTTAAAACGTCTTTTATTGGTACAGCGCAGTTAGCTGTAGTATGAATTTTAGCTACTGCGTTAATAGAGCGTATGCGGGATTCTAGTTTTTTTAATTCTTCTGCTGAAATGAGATCAGTTTTATTTAGAACGAGAACGTCTGCAAAGCCGATTTGTTTTACAGATTCGTCACCTAGATCTAGATGAGAGGACACATGTTTTGCATCAACAACAGTTATGATAGCATCAAGTCGAAATGCAGTGCGTATTTCATCATCTGTAAAAAAAGTTTGTGCTACAGGTGCAGGATTAGCTAATCCGGTTGTTTCTATTATAATTCCATCGAGACGGTCTTTGCGTTTAAGCAAACGGCCTAAAATACGAATTAGATCACCCCTTACTGAGCAACAAATGCATCCATTATTCATCTCAAAGAGTTCTTCATCACTTGAGATTACAAGTTGATTATCTACGCCAACTTCGCCGAACTCATTTTCAATCACAGCTAATTTTAGCCCGTGTTGTTCGGTCAAAATACGATTTAATAGAGTTGTTTTACCTGCTCCAAGGAAGCCTGTAAGAACGGTGACTGGAATTGGACCTTCTGCCATAATCCAAAACGATAGCTAATCCTTCAAATGCTGCAATCGTGTAAGGAATATTTTCTTTTTTGATCAGTTATTACAGATGAGCAGGGTATAGACCAGGTGTTAAAACCTCGTCATCGGAGGTATATAGTTTTCTGTCTTCTCCAGCAGAACGAATTTGCATTTCAGTACCTGAAAGTTGATGAAAGAAAAAAGGAGTTCCCCATCTATCACACAGTTCTCCCTTATCATTAATTGCCGGACATGACTTGGGAATAAAAGCGAAATCCAGTTTATTTTTACCCGTTAATACTGCAGTGATATCTTTATTGTCACCAATAGGATCGTCGCCGTGTATTGCACTACGATACTGCTGAAAGATATCATCTAATAACCTTAAGTCTGCATGGATATCAGTCGTTTGCGAATTTAGTAAATCGGCCAAATGGGAGGGAGCATCTTTCGCTCTTAGGCCTTTGTCTTCTACGTTAGTGACTTGAGATGCGATGTGATTATCAGTCTTAACTACCGAATTAGAATTCGAAGACGATAGACCGGATACCGCTTGATTATTAGGAGCTTTTTTAGAGGTACTTATAATATAAACGCATAGCTCTACGATAGAGAGTATTACTAGTACGCCTATAACTATTATTTTCTCTCGAGAGGCTTTGATGTCAGCCATGGATTATACGCCACTCATAAATCCAAGGTTAGATGTGCTAAAGCGCCCTATATTAGGAAGTACAACAGGTAAATTAGTAGGACTTACTCCAAACCACGTAGCGAGTGTAGCTGCATATTGATCTACGCTCGTCGAGGGAATCCATCGACCACGTCCTGTATCATCAGGGCCACCTAACTTTTGTGATGGCATTTGTCCGTAAATATCGCCGCCGTTTACTGCTCCACCAACAATCATGTGATGTGAACCCCAACCGTGATCTGCGCCATCGCCATTAGTATTATAAGTACGGTTAAAGTCTGAGGCTGTAAAGGATGTGACTTGATTTTGGACGCCCAATTCTACAGTTGCATTATAAAACGAGTTTATGGCTTGGCTTACCTGAGGGTATAATGTGGCGTGAGAATTTAATTCAACCGTGTGAGTGTCGAAGCCTCCTATGCTTGCGAAGAAAACTTGGCGCTTAAGCCCTGTGAGAGGAGCAGCCGAGATTAACTTGGCAATCATACTTAATTGTTGACCTAATGACGTGTTAGGAAAAGTGGTCTTTAGCGTGCTAGAATTTGTTAAAATACCTGACAAAAGAGCAGAGTCACTTATAGCACCACCTGAGGTATTAGCGAATGCAGCATTGAATAGATTTTTTTCTGTTTCACTTAATAAATCTAATTGTGCTTGGTAACGAACGGGGTTGATAGTACCACCTGTTGCCCCTGTTAACGCTATAGAACCCGAGGTGCTAACTGTATATTCTGAGGTTGTTTGGCCAACTTGGAATGAATTTTGACCTGCCACACTAATCGACATAGAAATTCTCGAATTAGTATTTATAGCGTTAATCATATCTGCCAAACGGCCACCCCAACCGGTTTGGAAAGGTTGATCCGCTAAGCTGCTTTGCCACTGGGTTTGTTGATCAGAGTGTGAAAAGAGCTGGGGAGGTAAGACCGCTTTATTGCCTGAAGTGTAATCCTTCATCGTGGTTGGCCGTACAAGTGTTCCTGTATTCGCAAGCATCGCCATTTTTCCAGCAGCAAATAACTGCTGCATTTCAGTCATGCCATTATGTAATCCGTAGGAAAATCCGTCGCTGTACTTAGCGGGTTTAAGCGCTGTCACAGACGTTAGAGGAAGAGCAATTGCAGTACGCTGTGAGGAGTAAAGACCATAGCCTGTCGGGTCTATTGGTATGATAAGATTATTGGAGTCATTTCCACCATAAAGAAAGATACAGACAAGTGCCTTGTAGTCTGAATTGATATTAGTCGCATCAGCTGCGAGTGCACCTATAACACGTAATTGTGCTAGAGCTGAGAGCACTCCTGTGGCTCCTACAGCAGCACATGCATTACCTATAAACTTGCGACGCGTAAGATCGTTTGGGCTTAACATGGTATTTGGGGTATTAAGAGTTATTGTTGTACTGCACCGAGTTGGGTACTGACTACAAGTTCAAGTGCAGCTTGTGCTCTATCAATTGCCTTCGAGGTACTTGGGAGAGCATTTAACGAGGACAAGATTCTATTTGAAGCAATTGTACTCATATTTCCACCGCATAGTAGAGTATTTAGTGTATTAACTAACGCCGCATTATCGGGTGCTGAAGTGAGCGATGTAAGGTTGAGTACTGGCGTACTAATACTTGGCGTTGTAGAAGTGTACACGATGGAATATAAAGCATTTGGTACAGTAAGAGCTGTAGTGGCGGTAGTAATTTGAAATTCAGGAGCAAGTAGTCCTGCAGAGGCTAAAGTTCCAGGTGGAGTGTATTCGGGTAAGAAATAGTTGAATACGGTAGGTGAGCGTAGTGCTGTTTGGCCTAAGGTTGCGTCAGTACTGAATACTGGAATTCTTCCATTTACTGCTTGAGCACCGAATGCACGGTATAGCGCAGTTTGTCTAAGAAGAGGCTCTTTTACCTTTCCGTAACTGGATATAGACAGCAAAGCTGGAGAGCGTGCTTCATAATCAAGCAAGATTGCTTTTACAACAGCCGCTAAATTTCCCCGTGTTCCTGTACCGTCATTAGCAAATACCTGTGAAACACGGTAAATGTAGCCTGGACTTGGGTTACTTGTAACTAAACGTTGAATTAGACGTTTTGTTATAAAGGGTCCCGTATTTTGATGATTAGTTAATGTGTCGAGCAGTAGTTTAAGATCGACCGCTGCAGTGCCATTGGCTGGTACAATTACTGGTGCGCTTGTAGGTGATATAGCTATGAGTGTTTTAAGCGTAACGTCATGATATGTTTGATACGCCATCATAGGATTGTACCAATCCGCTGAACCACCCGTGAAACTTGGGTTTGCAGATGTCGAATTGTAAGCCCAGCCTGTTAAAACGTTTGCAGTTTGTATGATCGATGTGTTGCTGTATGTTGGTATAGGTTGTCCTGTTGCATCGAGAACTAATGTGCCATCTGGGTTTAAATAATTTAGACCTATTGTGAAAAGCTGCATTATTTCACGTGCATAGTTTTCATCCGCACTTGTTCCTTTGCTTGGTATAGCAGCAGCATTCCTCAACATATTAAGATAGTTACCCATTACTGGACTAAGCGTAACATCTTGTAATAGTTGTCTGAAATTACCGAACGCGTCTTTGGACAAGGTGTCATAATAGTTAGCAAGAGCTTCAGGTTGTTGGTTTAAAGTTGAAGCAACGTCTGAAACAACAAAGATTTCACTGAGTGCGAGAGCAACTCTTTGACGTAGTTGATCTGGAGCTGTGGTAGATATCTTCCACCAAGCAGCCAGACGGTTATTTTGCGTTATAGGATACTGACCTGTATTAGGAAAGATAGCTGCATCTGCACGGGTACCAGCGAGATGGGAGGTTGCTGGAAGCGCCATTTGGCTATTAATCCATGCTACATAACCTTGATTTGTAACTGCATTTATATCGTTTTGAGTGCTTCCGAATGTAGACTGAATTAGGAAACGACTTACTAAATTTGGACTCAAATTAGTTAAGTCTACAGCAGGAGGTGCTGAGGGAGCATTAAAGACTTGGGTTCCTGTACTTTGTTGAAATACACCGGTAAGTTCCCCGGTGGGATAGTTTTGGCTTCCGATTTCTACGAATAAATTGCCTGATTTTATTGCAGAAAGTATAGCATCTGCAGAGTAAGTACCTGTTGCAGCGATTGCCCACGTTTGATTAATAACTTGGCCTGGATAGTTAAGATTTAATACAAAATTATTTCCTGGGCCAGGTACGCCTACTGTTAAATGAGGCGCTTGTTCTGGTGAGCTTAAATCACTAAAGGTTACATTTACTACAGCAGTTGTTCCATCTGCAGAAAGGTAGATCGTAGCTGTACCTGAACCAATAGAGCCTGTTGCAGAGGTTGAGGGTCTTAATTCTGCAACATAGAGTGTGGGTGCTACGTTTGTAAGAGTAACATTAGCTGTACTAGTACCCAAGGTGTAGTATGAACTAGTTGCGAGTGAAACAGTAAGCGTTTTAGTTGAAGTAACCAGCGTTGTTATTGGATTTACAGTAATGGTTGCGCTTGTTGAGCCTGCTGGAATTGTTACTGAGCCTTGGAGTGTTTGATAGTCTGTTCCTGCCACTGCTGTTCCAGAGGTTGAGTAAGGAATAGTTAAAGGTTGGCTAGTATCCCCAGTACGCGAAACAGTTAATAATCCGTTTTTTGAAGGTGAGCTTGCGTTTGCTTGGGTGGCAGCAATAGAGACAGTTGTTGCAGCTACATTAGCAGGTGTCACATCATAAACTTCAATTATACTGGAGCCACCTCCGCCGTTGCCTGAAAGCTGTATAGTGTATGCTCCTGGTACTAATGAAATTAGTAGTGCTGAAT